>Ga0257114_1002058_pt1 | contig 13759 bp, 17 predicted proteins | sample SI112_10mmetaG_FD_190149 | JGI IMG/M metagenome (GOLD analysis project Ga0257114, IMG submission 190149) | Marine microbial communities from Saanich Inlet, British Columbia, Canada - SI112_10m | ecosystem: Environmental > Aquatic > Marine > Inlet | place: Canada: British Columbia | collected...
GTCAAGATAATAGTTACGAATCCGTACAAACAAATATTATCGGACATCAGAACTTAATCGATGCGATACAAGAATGTAATCATAAAATTAAAACATTAGTATTCATATCAACTGATAAGGCTTGTAAGCCAGTAAATGTATACGGAATGTCGAAGGCAATTGCCGAACAATTATATGTTAACTTCGCAAAACAACAATCCGATATAAAAGTTGTAATGGCTAGGTATGGTAATGTACTAAATTCTACAGGTTCAATTATACCAGTATTTACAAAGAAATTAAAAGATGGAGTTAAATCACTACCAATCACAGATTTTGGGATGACTAGATTCCTACTAACATTAGACCAAGCAATTGATTTGATTGAGTGGGCATATTTCCATAAAGATTCACATGGTAAGATTGCAATTCCTAAAATAGAATCATTAAAGATTATAGATTTAGCTAAAGCAATCGCGAAATCACTTGGTAAGGATGGTGTTGAATTTCACAAAGTACCAATCAAAGATGGTGAGAAACTACATGAGGATATGATTAGTGAGATAGAGTTCCAACGAACTGAGGAGTTTGATGATTATTATCTAATTGGGTATGAAAGAACAAATGAAAGTTACGACCACCAACCGTTTAATTCAGGATTACATCTAACAAAAGATACAACTGACTTTCTAAAAAGAAATAAAGTATGGTAGTAGGTATAAACGGAGTTGGGTTTATAGGATATCACCTATGGGCATATCTAAATTACAAAACAGATGTTGATGTAATTAGATTACCAAACGAGCTAACGGATGAGATATTACAATGTGATGTTATCGTTCATATGAAAGAACGCAACAGAGGTGATGTAAACCAACTCTACATTGATAACAGAGAATCATCACGCAGTTTATTGGATAAGTTAGATGAGCTAGGGCATACACCAAAAATCATATACACCTCATCAATCCACGAAGATGCAGATAATCTAAATGGTAAATGGAGACGTGATAACATTAAAATGTTCAAAGAATGGGGTGGTGATTTTAAATCGGTAAAACTACCAAACATATACGGCCCATTCTGCAAACCAAATTATAATTCATTTATTGCAACTTTTTGTGATAAGATAATCAAAGGTGAGGATGTAACATATAACGGAGATAGTGTAAATCTACTTTATGTTGAGGATTTATGTATTCAGTTGTTAGAAGTTATAAACGGAGAACGAGATGAAATTGAATATACCGATACAGTACCTGTGGAATATGTTTATAACAAATTAACTAATTGGAAAGATGAGTATTTAAAGCAAAACAAAATACCATATATTGATTATAGTTTTGATTTAAATCTATTCAATACATTCAGGTCTTATATTGATGATGATTGTAGATTATTTCCTATAAAGTTAAATGAAGATAATAGAGGTAAGTTATCTGAATTGGTAATATCAAAAATACCAGGTCAGATATTTTATTCAACTACAAAACCAGATACTAAACACATTAGAGGAAATCACTTTCATACTAAACGTATTGAAAGATTTTGTATATTAGAAGGTACTGCACAAATTAGTATCAGAAAGATAGGAACTAATGAGGTAAAGGTTTATTCTATTAATGGGGACGATGGGGTTGTATTTGATACACCAGTATACTACACCCATAATCTAAAAAACATAGGTAATACACCATTGATAGCTTGCTTTTGGATGAACGATATATTAAGTGAAGTAAAAGTAGATGATACTTATTTTGAGGAAGTTTAATTTGGATAAGTCAAAAAAATATTGTATATTTGTATAAATAATTAAATAAAAATATGTATTCACCAATTAGTTTAGATTATTTTTTAAATATGGAAGTTGCCAATGGTGGTGTCAGTAAACAGATACTAAATCTTAATGGTAAATTGAAGAATGTAAGAGATATTGTTAAGTATTGGAAATCCAACCCAATACCAACTAATTTAGTACCAGAGAACTGGCAGTATTATAATTGTATGATTGCTGGGTTTAGACATAATGTTGAAAATCACCACAATTTGGGATGGAATGAACTCACAGAAGAGTACTATAATTCATTAAAACCAATGAGTGATGATGAGATTGAAGAGTACCTACAAAGTAATCCGGTTGAATTTGATAATGGGTTTATGAAACACAGTTACCATCGTGGGTTTGCAATGATTGGTAGGTTGATTAGAGGTGAAAAGTATATTCCATTTTATATGGAAACTGAAAAGATATTTAATAAAGCATGGGTAAATGATAATAAAATAAGAATTGAACCACCGACATCCAAACTCAAACATTTATCTAAGTTAGATGAAATGGGAATCAGTAGGGGTGATTATTGTTTATGCCAGAGTTCGATTTTAACTGTTATGGGAATACGAGATAATGATGATTTGGATATTATTATTTCATCTAAATTAAGAAAACAAAACATCTCATTTCCAAAAGGTATCGATGTCTTCCCCAGAAACGAAACTAAGTTTGATTACTTTGGTGCTAATGGCGATGATGATATCTTAGAAAATTTCTGTATCACTATTGATGGGTATAAGTTCTTAGAACCACGTTTCTACTTCGCAAGAAAGAACATATCTGATATCCAACGAGATGTTTATGATTGGGATGGCATCAAACGATTCTTTGATAGGGGTTCTGATTTAGGATACCCATTCGATACGATAACGTACAAATGGGGATTACCATCATTCAGGCCTCGTATAAATGTAACAGAGTTAGATTTAGAATCTCTTACATTAATAAAGGATAAGTACAATAGGATTGCCAATGGTGTTAATCAAGGAAGAGCAGTTTATGCAGGTGATGGTTACTATGTAAAGGTATTTCATCCCGAGTATTGTAGATTACAGAACTTTAGAAACGCATTGGATAGTGGATTCTTAAACGGATTAGCACCTTCAATGACTCATTTAATAGAAGATGATGATAAAAACATAATTGGATATATCACATTGGCTGGCACAATGTTATCAGATAACGAAGGTGATTATGAATCAATACCGAAGTGGTTTGTTAGGACTGTGTTAAGAAATTGTAAAAAAAGAAATAAAGTATTTTATGATTTAGTTCCAATTAACATTATAAAAGATGATTTCTTCTGGCAAATCAGTTTGATTGATTTGGAAAGTGTTTACGATTTAAATAAATTAGATGATATGAAAAAACATAATGCAACATTGAAACCAATTAATTTAATACAAAGTATAAAGGAACTTATATGAAAAATGTAGTATTCATACCGAATGTTGATTTAGGCAACGGACGAAGTACACCATATCATTACTCAGTAAAGAGTTGGAAGACGTGGTGTGATAAGAACGATGTTATATGTTTAGAGTGGACTGACCCTATTATGAATTCTGATACATTCCCAATCATAATGCAGAGAGAGTGGGTGTTTGATATCATAGAACATAATAATATAGATTATGACCAAGTGTTAATTGTTGATGCAGATACAATAGTTCATCCCGACTGCCCTAACTTCTTTGAAGAAACCAATCACAATTATTCCGCGGTTATAAACAATGGGTGTTATGAGTGGACAACTCGTAGTATCAAAGGCTGGGGTGATGCTATGTTTCCAAATGAACCATTAGTAAAACCATATGATTACTTTAATACTGGGTTTGTAATTGTAAACAAAAAACATAAACCGTTCTTTGATGAGATTAAGGATTTGTATCTTAATAGGGGTGATGAAATAAAACATTACAGAGACACTATAAAAGCAAGTACTGGCCAAACAATGGTCAACTTTATGTTACAGAAAAATAATATAGAGGTAACTAAATTATCTGAAGGGTATAACCTACAAGATTTATTTAGAAAGAATTTATTACACATACCCAACCACTCGTGGTTTAAAGATGAATTGAGATTCTTAGAAGCAGGTTGGGTTTATCATTTTAACGCAATTCCACAGAACGATAGACACGTGTCGTATTGGATGGAAAGAACATACAAGGAATTATATGAGTAGAACAATACACATAACATCAGTACATTATGAAAATCCGTTTTGGATAGACGTGCAATTAGATTCGATAAAAAAGTATCTAAAAGTGCCATATAAAACCTATATGGTTCATGTGAATATGCCTGAAAATATTAAAAATTATAAAAATGACTTTGATATTTTAATATCAGACTCTAGACAAAAGTTCCATAATATAGATGGTAATAAATTAGCATTACCCAAAATAAAGAAAAATTTAGAACCTAATGATATAGTAATAAAATTAGATTCAGATGCATTTTTTATAAATGACATTGATAGTTCTTTTTTAGACAGAGTTGATAGAGAAAAGTTTATAGCTTTAAAAGAACCGAGACATGAACATGATTTAAATCACAATACTGCTCATCCCGTATTTTACGCATTTAAAGGTGAATATTTATTAACCGATTCTGGATTAATGCATGCTATGTGTACACGAACCTCAGACGCAGGTGGTAATTGGTGGGGTGGTGTTAATACTTGGCTAAAGAAGCATATTGGTAAGTGGGGGGTCTTAGAAAGAACAAATGCCATCAATCTTCATTTACTTTACTTTGGTATTTATGGTGATTTAATATATCACCATTGGGCTGGTTCTAGAATAAAGAGAACTAGAGAAGATAGACGCGTAGCTAAGAAAGAAGGAGTTCCATTGGGGAATATAATTAAAAGAAACGAAAAGTTAAGTGAATCTACAATAAGAGAAATAAGTTCAGATGTCGATAAATTTATTAAAAAATTAACAACTATGAAAATAAGAGAAACAATGTTACCCGTACTAAGACCACATGGTGGTAAAGAAGAAATAGAAGCGTTAACCGAAGTCATCGAAAGTGGTTGGTGGGGTAAGGGCCCTAAAGTTGCTGAGTTAGAACAGAAGTTTGCGGAATTGGTTGGAGCAAAATACGCAATAGCAGTAACATCCAACTCACATGGGCAAGATTTGGTTATGAAAGCATTAGATATTAAAGATGGTGATGTGATTAATCCCACAATTTCATTTATGGCAACTGCAATGATTCCACTATGGCAAGAAAACATTACTACAAATGTAGTTGATGTAGACCCATACACAATGAATATGGATGTGGAGGATGTACGAAGAAGTATCACTCCAAATACAAAAGCAATCATTGCCGTAAATCAAGCTGGAGTGGCCGCTCCCATTGATGAGATTAGAGAATTTTATGATGGTTTGATTATTGAAGATTGTGCACATAGTTGTTATACTGAAGGAGCGGGACTTAAAGGTGATATTGCAATCTGGTCATTCCAAGCAGTTAAGACAATGCCTTGTGGGGATGGTGGAATGATTACCTTAGATGATGAAGAATTATATCACAAATTAAAAGAAATGACTTGGTTTGGCGTTTCATCTACATACGATAGGGTAGCAAAAGAAGATACTGTTACTGGTAAACCAGGTTACACTTGGGATTACGAAGTAGATAAGATTGGATACAAATGTTATATGATTGATATAAACGCAGCAATCTGTTTGGAACAACTTAAAAAGTTACCACAAATATTAGATTGGAGAAGGCACGTTCAAAAAAGATATAACGAAGGCTTATGTGAACACGTTGAAAGACCACCACATACTGAAACAGTTCAATACTATTGTGCAAAAGTACCTTCCGAACATAGAGGTGAGTTGATTGATTATCTTGCAAGTAAGAAGGTACATACATCTGTACACTTCAAACCTCTACACAAATATGAAATAATTCAGAAACATCTAACTCACAAAGATAGAGAATGGCCAAATGCAGAAAAAGAATGGGAGAGATTGATATCACTACCTGTCCATCCAGCTATGACAGAAGAAGATATCGATTATGTAATCTATTGGGTAAATCAATACTTTAAAGAAAATGGGTAATTTAATATTAGGGCAAGGTCTTTTAGGAAAAGAAATGTCAACCCAAACGGGATGGAAGTACAAATGTAAAAAAGATGGATTCGATATCACAACTGCAGATTTTGAAAAAGAATTTATAGATTATATTGATTTACCACATGAAGGTAGAATTGGTTACTCAAAACCATCTACAATAATTAATTGTATAGCAAATACAGACACATACTCAGATGATAAGAAATCTCATTGGGATGTAAATTATGCATCAGTAGCTAGGTTAGTTGATTTCTGCAATAAGTTTAAAATTAAATTAGTACATATATCAACTGATTATATATACACAAACTCATTACCAAATACATCAGAGACCGATGTGCCTGTACATGGTAACAATTGGTATAGTTATACTAAATTACTTGCCGATGGGTATGTGGAGTTAAAATCGGCTGATTATCTAACAATTAGATGTGGCCACAAAACTACACCATATTCCAATCCTATTGCGTATGGTGATATGGTTGGTAATTTTGATTATGTAGATAATATATGTAAAATAATAGTAGATTTAATTAATAAGGAAAAAACTGGTATTTATAATGTAGGTGGTGATACCACATCTATGTACGATTTGGCTAAGAAAACAAATTTAAATGTTGCTAACTCTCTTAGACCGGAACATAAACCATCGGATGTTAGTATGGATATTTCCAAATTAAAAAAGTTATGAAGTTATTAAATTTTAATAGAGTACTGTGTTTATCACCACATCCAGATGATATAGAATACAGTATGTTGGGTACGATACTTAAATGCACTGATACTATATTTGATATAGTATGTTTATCAAATGGTGGTGATTGTGATACTACAACTAATGTATCTAGATTAGACGAGGTTGTAAATGTGTGGAGTCATTGGGGACTTCCAAAAAACGTAAACCTTCATTTCTGTGATAACAACTTTCTAAGAGACCGCATAGAGGAAGAGTGGGTTAATCATATAGAAACTAGGTTTCTGAAAGAAAATGTTTACGATTGTATATTTACACCATCAAACATTGATAGTCATTTTGAACATCAGCTAGTTTACAGATTAGGGCCTGCTTTGACTAGAGGGATTTGGCCAAATAGAGAATCTCCGGTATCTTTAATAGAATATAAATCACCATCGACACTAGATGAGTGGATTCCCAATCTAATAGTGGATATTAAACAGCAGTATTCCTCAAAAGTTGAAATGTTAAAGCAGTTTAAATCACAATTACATCATAGATACTTTAAAAGAGAAACGTTAGATACATTTCATTCCAATTTCCAATGTTCTAAAAAGAATATGTATGTAGTTGAAGAATTTAGAATTAACAAAAATTATATAATATGAAAGTAGCATTCTTTACAGAAATGCAGTTCAATGGTAAGATTGATAGAACTCACCCTAATATGCGAACGGAATTTGCATGGATGGTTGCGATGGGAGCAACACATCTCAATATGAATGATACATCCAATGAACGATTTGATTTAGGTATTGTAATAACTCCTAAGAATAACCCAACATCTGTAAATCTAACACATATAAAAACAATGTGTGATAAAGTAGGTGTAATGCAAGAGGGCCCATTTTGGTTATTTCAAGATTATGACTTACAAAAACAGATACATTACTATAACAACTTAGTAGATTCTGATATAATATTTACTCATAACGAACAAGATAAAAAATACTATAAAGGATTAACAAATCATAAAGACGTAAGAGTATTGCAATCATTAATGATATCAGATGCAGTTGGTGAGTTACCAACGGAAGATAGAAGTGGTATTATGATTGGTGGTAATATGGTAAGTTGGTATGGTGGGTTTGATTCATTTATGTTAGCTAGTTCAGTTACCGATGAAATATACTCACCACAAATGGGTAGGAAGCAGTTAGGTGAATCTGAATTAGGAATTACACAATTACCTTACCTACAATGGAATGAATGGATTAAAGAGTTGAATAAGAGGAAATTGGGTATTCATATGATGAGAACCCATGCAGCTGGTACATTTGCACTCAACTGTTCTTATTTAGGAATACCATGTGTGGGTTATGAAGAGTTAGATACTCAAAGAATCCTTCACCCAAATCTATCAGTAGAGAATGGTGATTTAGAAACTGCAAGAAAATTAGTAAATAAACTATGGAATGATTTGGATTTCTACGAAGAAAATAGTATATTAACAAAAGAATTATATAATAAGCAGTATTCAGAGGAAGTTTGGAAGCCTAAATTTTATAGTGAGTTGTCATAGTTTTTTATAATTAAAAAAAAGTTGGATAATTCAAATATTATTTGTATATTAGTAGTTAAATAGATAAAAAAGTTCTGCAATGGGTGAGTACAACAAAGTAGGTATATTAAAAGAAAAGAAAGATATTGTGTTAAAACGACATAATGTATCTAAAAAACATTTAGTGGTAATCGGCCATCCGGATAGGAAATCATTTTGTTTCAATGGTATATTCAGTACAATCATCAGAGAGTTAGAATCTAACGGTGAAACCTTTGAGATTATTGATGTGTATGATGATAAACTGCATAGGAACAGAGAAGATTTAATCACAGAGTATAAGCGATTAGTTGAATGGTCAACCCATATCTACTTTGTATCACCTGTATGGTGGTTTAGACTAACACCAAAGATGGAAACATTCTTTGATGAGGTTCTTACACCGGGATTTGCATATAAGTTTGTACCAATAAGAGGAACATATGCATATCCAAAACCATTCTTAAAGGATAAGAAGGTAAGAACATATATTACACATGGAGCTCCGATGTTACCAGTTGTTACATTATACTTAAACTCAGTTAAGTTACGATTGGTAATGGGGGTCTATACATTTGTATTTGGATGGAAGCCATCACTATGGTTAAAGACTAAACAATTCTGGTCTGTACCATTTGTATCACATGAAAAGAGACAAGATTATTTAAGAGTAGTAGAAAAAGACATAAGAAAAGATTGCAATTCGCAACCTAGATAAAATCATAGAAAAAGACATAAGAAAAGATTTAAAGTTATGATAAGTAAAAAAGATATCTCATTTATCCAACCATCGCGTAATAACCTACGTTATTTAAAGTGGTCATACGATTCAATCAGAAAGAATGGTGGGCCAGAACCAACCATATGTGTTGCTGATGATTTCAGTAACGATGGAACTTGGGAGTGGTGTGAGGATATGATGGTAAAAGACCCAAACTTCAAAGCAATCAGAAACGAAGGGCCTAAACGATTAGGACATACAATTTTATATGATGAGTTGGTAGAGATAGCAGATACTCCGATTGTAGGAATATATCATGCTGATATGTATCTTTGTCCTGGTGCATTAGAATCTGTATTAGAACACATCAAACCAAAGCACGTTGTATCACTTACTAGAATAGAACCACCATTACATCCCGATGGACCTGAAAAGATTCTGATGGATTTTGGTATAGAACCAGAAGAGTTTGAAAAGTTAGAAGATGAACTCCTACATCAGATTCCATCATTGAAGCAGGGTAGAACAACCGAAGGTATCTTTGCACCCTGGTTTATGTTTAAAGAAGATTTCACATCAATCAATGGGCATGACCCATTGTTCGCACCACAATCAAAAGAAGATACTGATATTTTCAATAGATTTCATTTGAATGGATATAAGTTCGTTCAGACTTGGGATGGATTTGTATATCATATGACTTGCAGAGGTAGTAGATTTGCAGATGGAGCAAAGAGAAACCCAAATGGTGAAGTGTTTATGAAGAATAGAGAAACGGATGAGTGGTTAACTCAGAACAACCGTTCAACTCGTAATTTCCTTAGAAAATGGGGACATTATTGTAAACATGATTCTTTGATGAAGCCAATCGTACCACCAAAGTATGATGTTGAATTTAATGTTGAAAATGGTAATGGTAAATTATTAGAAATATTAGAACCCTGGTGTGATAAAATCAAAATGGATTTAGATGATGATATTATCAATAAATATATAGAAAAAGAGCAGGTAGATACTGACTTTGATTTAAGGAGTAGAATCAACGTAAATACCAATTCTGACATAGAAATACACTTTGATGGAAATAAATTAACAGAGTATTCTTATAAATTAATAACCGAATTGTCTACCATACTAGAGTCGTCTGAAATTGAGGTTGGTGAGTTTGAATTTGATATATTCAGAGTAAACGTTAATAGGGTAAAAACATATGAACATCAACTAATTTATAGAAAGTAGTATAATTATACACAATGAGATACTATATTTTACTTCCAGATGATATTAATGGAGAAGAGGATTATTCCACAAATATCTTAGGCGAAACCTCTTTCAAAACATTTTGGGCTGAAACTGGTTTTGAGATATTTGAAAGAATAGTTCATAAGTATCCAGATACTTTAGAGCATATCATCATTAAAGATGAAAAGGGAAAGTCATATTCACCTGATTCATTTTTAAAATCAATAGAAAAATTTACAATTAAAAGGGTCAAGTAATGGGGCGAATGAACCTCAATCAAATGGATTGGGAATCTTACGATGAAATAGATGAGTTATATTATGAATCAATAAGTGACAATTCTAACAAAAAGAAAAAACATGGAAAATTTAAAAAGAACGACTATGAAGATGAGTTACTCGAACCACAAGGGGTCTCTACCCGTCGGGGAGAGGGTGATAGTTATATCAGTAAACGAAGAAAAGCAAGAAGTTAGAGTAGCCGACCCATTTGATAGAGAATGGACTGTTCCAATTTCATCTGTTAACTTAGATTAACACATATTTATATCCAAACAACAATAAAGGATATATATAATGGGTTTTACAAGAGAACAATTACAAAAAGCAGTTGAATCAAAAGAATACCGATGGTTTGAAGGTGGTGATTACAACTTAAACATAGTAGGTATCAGAAATTCGGATACTGAGGGTAAAGTAACTAACAAATTTGATGATTGGGTTACACTCTCATATAGTGTTAATGGTGAAATGATGTTCCATTGTTTTGATGCAACAACAGACCCTGGCTCACATTGGGAAAAGAATTTAATGAACAAAGATGGTGTAGCAATCTTAGTACCTGGACAATATAGAGGTTCACATAAGATTGGATTACATCAAGGTAAGTATGAAGCACTTAGACAGAAAAGTTCACTTAAAGTTTACAGAGACAAAGATAAAGATGGTGTATATGATTTCTTAGAAGAGAATATCAAAGAAGGTATATACGGAATCAATATCCACAGAGCAACTTCAAGAGAGGGTGGTAAATCAACCCAAATAGATAAATGGTCAGCAGGATGTCAAGTAATTGCAGCAAACGCAGATTTTAAATTATTTATGGAAGTTGTAAATAAATCGGCGAAACTTTACGGAAATTCATTTACTTATACATTAATTGAAAGTAAAGATATAATATAACACATAATATAGTATGGTATTAAAAATTCTAACTATTTATTGTTAGATAATTAAATTATAAAAAGGAAGAGAAGCGCGAGGCAATATTAATTGCAATTTTCATTTATAAAATAGGGGATAAAGGTGACTGATATGAATGAATTAATGATAGAAATTTTAAGTGGGTTGGGTGTATTAGCGTCTGGATTCTTTTATACAAAATTTCAGACAACACAGAATCATAAAGAAATTGATACACTAAAACGACAGATGCAAAATAATGAAAAAACCGATGCAGCTAGGGATACGGAAATAGCCGTTCTAAAAAATCAAAATGGTGGAATTATGACTCGTTTGGATAAAATGGATGTACTACTTGAGAAGATATTTGATAAGTTGAATAAATAATAAAATACAGTTACAGAATAAGTTAAAATATGGTAAAAACAATTTGGAGAAACTTAATGTCATTTAAAAATATATTTAAAGATGATAACAATGTGAATGAAAAGAACGTAATAGGTTTTATGTCATTTGCTGTAATGACTATATTCGCGATTGTAGACTTAACAACAGGCTACTTCGGTAAAGATTTAGTAATTAACGAGTTTATATATAACTCATTTGTAATTGTTACATTAGGATGTTTCGGTATTGCTGGAATAGAAAAGTTCGCTAAAAAGTAATACTATGGAGTTAATAGCAGCATTCCTTACTGGTGTAGTAGGCCCAGCGTTATATTTAGTAATAAACAAAGTTATAATCAAACGCTCCCTTAAAGCGAAATGTAAGGTAAGAGAGGCTATTGTTGATACCACGATTATTAACAATGAGTTGGACCAGATTAGAGATGAGTTTGAAGGAGATAGAGTTTGGATTTCTCAGTTCCACAATGGTGGTAACTTTTACCCAACAGGTAAATCAATACAGAAATTCTCAATATTCTACGAAGTAATGTCGAATGGTGTATCATCAGTAGCGCATACCTTTAGTAATATACCATGTTCTTTGTATCCGAAAACATTCGAAGTTCTTATGGATGGTAAGGGTATATTTATAAATGATTACAACGACCCAAAGATTGCTACATATGGTTTAAAACAAGCTGCTGAAGCAGTTGGTACTAAATCAACATTTATGATACCTTTATTTACATTAGATGGTAAATTTATGGGAACGATTGGGGTGGATTATGTAGGTAAAAAAAGAAAACTAACCAAAGATGAGTGGGAACACTTTCAGATTAAAGCAGGTAGAATCGCAGGATACTTATCATCATATTTGGATAAATAATAAAATATATTAATAGTTACAAAAAAAGTTAGGAACGTAATAAAATAAATAAAAATAAGGAATACATTATGGATGACAGCGTAATATTAATAGTATCTACGTTAGCGGGTGCACTTGGCATCAAAGAAATTTGGAGTATCGTTAAAAAACGAATGGACCAGACACATTCTATAACCGAAAATTCACAATCCTACAAAGAAAAACGTATAGAAGAGCTAGAGGATGATTTAAAAGAATCACAAGCTACTATATTAGCACTTACCATTAGAGTATCTAAGTTGGAAGAACGAATCTTACATACCGCTAAGAATCGCGTAAAACCACACAATACTGAGTAACATAAACTTTATTACAAATAATTACATATTTATTAGTATATGAATGTATTAAGAGAATATAGTTGGAAAGATTGGATGCAAAATCCTAAAAACAAAGAACTTTATAATAGAGATATGAATGAAGGATTGCGACAATTCAAATTGGAACAACTTAGAAGAAACAAATTAGTTCAAGTAGCTAATTTTAATCAAAAAGGTTATTAATGGAACGAATAGAAAAATTAGTAAATCTTATTGAAAGTAAATATGGTAGTGTATCCATAAATGAAACTACTAAGGCTGAGATTAGAAAAATAATAAGCGAAGAGATAGCAAGGGTCACAGAATCCCTTGAAGAAGTTGATGATTCGCAGACCTCGATGGCATACGCATCACTCGAAAGAGCGATGAAATATTCTAAAGGAATCTATAAAAAGATGAAAGAACAGAATATTGAAGATGTTGATGGTTGGGTGTTTGCAAAAATTACTCTGGCAGATGATTATCTAAAATCAGTTTATAGTTACTTAGATGGTAATGATGGGCTAAAAGAAGACGAACAATTAGACCAAGCCTTTAACGATGCAAAGCCCGTTACTGAAGAAAAAGTTTATATTGATTATCTAAATAAGAAAAAAGGATTTAAACAAGATAGGATTAAATTCAAGTCTTATGAAGATGCAGTAAAATGGGCTAAGAAGAATTTAGAAAAGCTTAATCCTGATATGATTAAATACGAATCAGTAGAGGAAGCGGCCAAAAGAGATTATAAGAAAGAGTACGAAAAGTACGGAAAATCTGAAAAAGCAAAGAAATACAGAGCAGAACTGAATAAGT
>Ga0257114_1002062_pt1 | contig 13739 bp, 12 predicted proteins | sample SI112_10mmetaG_FD_190149 | JGI IMG/M metagenome (GOLD analysis project Ga0257114, IMG submission 190149) | Marine microbial communities from Saanich Inlet, British Columbia, Canada - SI112_10m | ecosystem: Environmental > Aquatic > Marine > Inlet | place: Canada: British Columbia | collected...
TTGAGTTTTTAACTTGCTGATAATCACCTGCACTTAAAACCTCAGAATATTCATCTAAATCAGATAATATGCCAGTAACCGCACTTTTTACTAGAACATCATAATCAACTTTTTCGATATATTTCGATTGTATTTCATTTAGTATTTCATTAAATAAGATTGGTCTTTCATTGCTCACTGTTGATTGATTAAATCGCAAATAATTTTCACTTAAAGAGAAGATCAGGCCTAATACCAACCCAATAGTAATAACTAAAATAACACGTTCTTTTATAGCCATAATCAATAATACTTTTTGATGTAATCTCTATAGATTAAATAATTTTCGATCACTTTTAATTCGAAAGAGCTGTATACTGCATTTCAGCAACTAATAATCTCATAAAAATAACAAGAAAATTATAAAAAATGAATATATACGAATTTATAAGTAACCATCTTTTTTTAAGTTTTGGCCTATTGTTGAGTTTTTTATTGTTAATTTTTAATGAACTTAAAACTAAACAACAGAATTTAGCCAATATTGATCCTTTTAAAGCCGTCAATTTAATCAATTCTGGAGCTAGCGTTATAGATTTAAGATCTTCTGATGCTTTTAAAGCAGGGCATATAGTAAATTCAAAAAATATGACTGTTGACCAATTAAACACAAGTCATGAGAAGCTAAAAAAATCTAAACAACGAGCCATGGTAATCGTGTGCAGTGATGGCTCCATTTCCAGCAAGGCTGTTAATAAACTAAGATCTGATGGTAAAGAAAATGTATTTGGTATTAGTGGTGGTCTAACTGGCTGGTCAGAAGCTAATATGCCGCTTGTCACAAAACAAAAAAAATAACATGAATAATACTACGAATGTTATCATCTACACTGCTTGGTATTGCAGTTTTTGTGATTCGGCAAAGGCATTATTAAATGAGAAAAAAATATCTTACAAAGAAATACCAGTAAGTAAGAATGATGCCCAATGGAAAGAAATGGAACAATTAAGTGGTAACAAGACAGTGCCTCAAATTTTTATAAACAATAAAGCTATTGGTGGCTTTGATGACCTATCTTTACTAGAAAAGACTGGGAAATTAGATCAACTAATAAAATAATTGCCCTTACTAATAATACGCTCAAGGAAATAAAAATGTCTGATAAAGAACCATCAAAACAAATTATAATTCAAAAATTATATATAAAAGACGCTTCATTCGAATCACCAAATACACCCAATGTCTTCAAGGGAGCAGAGTGGAATCCAAAAACAGATTTGAATTTAAGTAGCACGCATGTTCCACATGAAGATGATACTCATGAAGTCATCTTAACAATTACTGTTGAAGCGAAAGACGAAGATAATGTAATTTTTATTGTAGAATTAAAGCAAGCTGGTTTATTTCAAATCACTGGCTATGAAAAAGAAGAGCTAGAAACAATCATTGGTATTTTTTGTCCAAATACCCTATTCCCCTATGCTCGAGAAGCAATCGCGAATATTATAACAAAGGGAGGCTTTCCAGAATTTCTATTACAGCCTATAAATTTTGACGCACTATACAAAGAATCAAAACGAAGAGCAACAACTCAAAGCGAGGAAACAAATAATGATGCTCCTACGGAGACAACCCACTGAGCATCAAAAATAATGTTTCAGAATTAATGCCTATTACAGTTCTTGGGGCAGGCTCCTGGGGAACGGCATTAGCAATGCAGTTAGCAAAGAAAAATCGCACTGTGAATCTCTGGGGAAGAGAATCTGAAAATATTACCAACCTTATTCAAACACGAGAAAACAAACAATACTTACCAAATATATTTTTACCAAAAAATATAGTTATATTTTCAGAGCTTAATGCTGCTTTAAAAAATGCAAAAGAAATTTTAATAGCAGTTCCTAGTGACAATCTCAGAGAGATATTAATAAAAATGAAGTCACTAAATAAAAACTTTGACATTTGGTGGGCGTCTAAAGGCTTCGAAGTAAACACAGGATTATTGCCACATAATATATGTGAAGAAATATTTGATGAGAATCAAAAAATGGCCATTATTTCCGGACCTTCATTCGCGATCGAGGTGGCTCAAAATAAGCCTACTGCCGTTACAATAGCCTCAAAAAACAAAGCTTTTAGTAAATACCTCGCATCCAATATCTCTGATCTATCTTTTCGTGCCTACACCTCTCATGATATTACTGGAGTCGAAATTGGTGGTGCAATAAAAAATGTACTAGCTATTGGGGCTGGCATTTCTGATGGATTAAATTATGGAGATAATTCGCGAATAGCCCTAATTAATCGTGGGTTAGCAGAGATGCAAAGACTTGGCGTGGCCCTTGGTGCAGATAACAACACTTTTCTCGGTCTTGCTGGAATGGGTGATTTAGTTTTAACTTGTACAAGTAATCTCTCAAGAAATCGGCGTTTTGGCTTGGCGATAGCAAAAGGGAAAACTATCTCCGAGGCAAAACTAGAAATCAATCAAGTGATTGAGGGCATTACAGCCACAGCAGCAATACACAACCTATCAAAAAAAATGCAAATTGATATGCCTATATGTGCAACAATAAATAATATACTGTTTAATGGCCTGAATCCTGAGAATGCGGCTAAGGCACTTATGTCGAGGGAACTTCAGTCAGAATAGGTGATTGGCCAATATATTTTTTTTGTCGCCAAGCCTCATATATTACCACTGCCGCGCTGTTAGATAGATTCAAGCTTCTGCTTTTCTTTAACATTGGAATTCTTATAATTTGATTAACTCTTTTATCTAATAAGATACTACTTGGTAGACCTCGTGTTTCTGGGCCAAATAAAAAAGCATCATTTATTTTATAGTTTGGCGCATCATGACTTATCCTGCCTTTTGTGCTGAACGCAAATAAGCGGGGATTATTAAGATATTCTAAGCATTTCTCTATAGAAGCATATGTTTTAATTTCAGCGAACTCTCGATAATCAAGTCCAGCTCGGCGCAATTTTTTTTCGTTTAAATCAAACCCTAGTGGCTCAATAAGATGCAATTTAACACCTGTATTCGCACATAAACGTATTATATTCCCAGTATTAGGTGGAATTTCAGGTTCATACAAAATCAAATTAAACATTTAAAGTCCTTAAAATATTATATTCGCTGAAAAATACATTATTCTTTATAATTAGTGGTGAAGATACCAATAAAAACTTATTATGGATAAAAACAAAACAAAACCCACAAGACCTCTCCAGACAAATTTTTGTAATTTATCTTTATCTTCGCCAACTATTTTATTATCTGGCTGTGTAGGCTTTGGAGAAGAATACACAAGAATAGATGGTTTTTCGAATACAGATGTTGGTGGTGTAGTCTTAAAAGGGACAACGCTTGAACCACGACTGGGCAATAAAAATCATCGCGTTTATGAAACGCCCATGGGTATGTTAAACGCTATTGGTTTGCAGAACCCAGGCTGTGATCATGTGATAAATAAAATTTTGCCAAACCTTATAGCCAATGAAACACACTTCATTGCTAATGTTTGTGGCTCAACCATTGATGATTATGGTGCAGTAACTGAAAAATTCGATAATTCAATGGTTTCAGCAATTGAAATAAATATCTCATGTCCAAATATAAAAGAGGGTGGTGTCTCTTTTGGTAACTATCCTGAGATGTCTGCAAAAGTTATTAACGCTTGTAGAAAGCGAACAAGTAAACCGATAATTGCAAAACTGTCGCCAAATCAAACTGATATAAAAGAAAATGCTCGACAATGCATCGAAGCAGGTGCAGACGCTTTAAGTGTTATAAATACTGTTATGGGTATGGCTATTGATACTGAAACTCGTGAGCCCATAATTGCAAATGTACAAGGTGGATTGTCAGGCCCAGCTATCAAACCAATCGCATTACTAAAAGTCAAACAAGTCTACGAAGTAGCTGGGCCACATGGAATTCCGATCTTAGGGCAAGGTGGCATAACAAATTCAAATGATGTACTAGAGTTCCTAATAGCTGGCGCAACTACAGTTGGAATCGGCACTGCTCTCTTTTATGATCCAATGGTATGTAAAAAAATTAATGAAGAGCTTATCAGTTATATGGCTAAACATAATATACAATCCGTTCATGAGATAGTTGGCAGCCTCAAAACATAAAAAAAGCCGGTTTAAAAACCGGCTTTTTAAATTTCAGTTTGTTTTATAAACTGTAATACATGTCAAACTCAACTGGATGTGTTGTCATCCTCAAGCGTGTAACATTTTCCATTTTAAGTGCAATGTAAGCATCAATCATATCATCACTAAATACATCGCCTGCTTTTAAAAACTCCCGATCTTTGTCCAGCTCTTCAAGCGCTTCATCCAACGAAAAGGCTACTAGTTGCAATTCCTTCTCTTCTTCAGGAGGAAGATCATAAAGATCTTTGTCCATTGCTTCTCCAGGATGGATTTTGTTTTTAATTCCATCTAGCCCAGCCATCATCAGAGCAGAAAACGCTAAATACGGATTTGCCATTGAATCAGGAAAACGCACCTCAACTCTTCGCGCCTTTGCATTTGCTTCATATGGTATTCTGATGGAAGCAGAACGATTACGAGCAGAATAGGCCAATATAGTTGGTGCCTCAAAACCAGGAACTAATCTTTTATAACTATTTGTGGCAGGATTGGTAAAAGCATTAATAGCTTTGGCATGTTTTATCACGCCTCCAATATAATGTAATGCAGTTTCTGAAAGGCCGCCATAACCGTCCCCAGTAAAAAGATTATTACCGTCTTTGAAAATAGACATATGCACATGCATACCGCTTCCGTTGTCGTTCACTATAGGTTTTGGCATGAACGTAGCTGTTTTACCATAACTGTGTGCAACATTGTGAACCACATATTTAAAGATTTGCACTTCATCAGCTTTTCTTGTCAATGTGCTATATTTAGCTCCAATTTCACATTGGCCAGCAGTTGCTACCTCATGATGATGAACTTCTGTTTCCACGCCCATTTCATCTAGAGCCAGACACATAGCAGAACGAATATCATGTAAAGAATCAACTGGAGGTACTGGATAATAACCACCCTTCACACCTGGTCTATGTCCTGTATTACCCTCTGCATACTCTTTTCCAGTATTCCAAACAGCTTCCGTAGAATCAATCGCATAAAATGCACCCTTCATGCCATCATCCCAGCGTACATCATCAAAAATGAAGAACTCATTTTCTGGTCCAAAAAAAACATCATCTCCTATTCCTGTGGATTTGAAATAAGCTTCTGCTCTTTTTGCGAGTGATCTTGGGCAACGATCATAACCCTTCATTGTAGAAGGCTCAATAACATCACATCTTAGGTTCAATGTTTCATCTTCAGCAAAAAGGTCTATCACCGCAGATGACGAATCTGGCAAAAGAATCATGTCTGATTCATTAATTGGCTTCCAGCCGCCCAATGACGATCCATCAATCATTTTTCCATCCTGAAAGGCGTTTTCATTTATCGTGTGTGCTGGCACTGAGACATGATGCTCTTTGCCTTTTGTATCAGTAAAACGAAAATCTATAAATTTAATATCTTTATCTTTAATTAGCGCTAAAACTTCTGCATTAGTCATTATTAGCACTCCTTAGTAGATTAAAATTTATAATAGGTATGGATTGGGATATACCCAACATAATATTTACTAGATTATTCATATTGCTCCTCGTTCGACTTACGTCGAATAAATTACTCATTTAATACTGGCAATAGAAGATAGACTCTTGAGATAAACGACTCCGTTTCTTCAGCTTCGGCTTACTTGCGTCTCAATATTGGTTTAGAACCAACTTTTTGCAGGTTGTACGAATTACACCATCCAAGATATGATACTAATAAATAATCAGAGGATCAATTTACATTTAAATAATTTAATAAATTATTTAAAAAAGAAGCTCAATATCATTGCTATTTTAAGATCTCAATGAGAGTTATAATATTCTAAAAATTCGAAGTGATAAAAATATGACAGCAAAAACAATGGAAGAATTAGTTGCTCTGTGTAAGCGCAGGGGGTTTATTTTTCAGTCAAATGAGATATATGGTGGGCTCCAAGGCTTATATGACTATGGCCCTTTGGGAATTGAGTTGAAAAATAATCTCAAAAAAGCATGGTGGAGCAGCATGGTTTATGAACGGGATGATGTCGAAGGTATAGATGCTTCGATATTAACTCATCCTACAGTGCTCAAACAATCAGGGCACGAAGATACTTTTTCTGATCCCTTAGTAGATTGTCGTGATTGTAAATCAAGATGGCGTGCAGATCATTTAAAAGAGGGCAAATGCCCCTCTTGTCAATCTGATAATCTAACTGACCCGAGACCTTTTAACCTGATGTTCAAAACCAGTGTGGGCCCAATAGATGATGGCAATTCTTTTGCATATTTAAGGCCAGAGACTGCTCAACAGATATTTGTTAATTTTAAAAATGTACTAGACTCCACACCACATCATCTTCCATTTGGAATAGCACAAATAGGTAAAGCATTTCGCAATGAAATAACACCACGAAATTTTATTTTTAGGGTCAGAGAATTCGAGCAAATGGAGCTTGAATTTTTCGTTGAAGAAGGCACAGATGAGCATTGGCTCAAATTGTGGACTGACCTCAGACTGCAATGGTGGTTTGAACAAGGCGTCAATAAAGAGAACATTGAAATTTTAAATGTACCCTCAGACGAGCTTGCACATTACTCCAAAGCGACCATTGATATCATGTACAGATTTCCTCATGGTTTAGAAGAGCTCGAAGGAATAGCTAATCGTACTGATTTCGATTTAGGTTCCCATTCTAAAGGACAATCAGAACTTAATATAACTGCTAATGTAACAAAAAATAAATCTTCAAATAGCAAGCTTGCGGTTCAAAATAGAGAGACAAAAGAATGGAAAATACCATATGTGATAGAGCCTTCAGCTGGTGTTGATAGGGGTGTTCTTGCCTTATTAAACGAAGCTTACAAAGTTGAAAAGCTAGAAAATGGCAAGGAACGAACTGTGTTAGCTTTTAAACCTCACTTAGCTCCTATAAAAGCTGCAGTAATTCCATTAAAAAGAAATAATGAACAATTAGTTAAGCTTGCTGCGGATCTAAAATCATTATTACAAAAGAAAAAATTAGGGAGGGTAGTTGTTGAGAATTCTGGCAATATTGGTAAAAGCTATCGTCGTCACGATGAAATTGGAACTCCTCTCTGTATAACAATTGACTTTGAAACTATAGAAAATAATACAGCAACCATAAGAAATAGAGATACCATGCAACAACATAGATTGAAGCTAGAGGATATACCAGAATTTTTTGCTGCTAATATTGAAGCTAATTAATGGATAAAATCTGTATACTCATGAGATGATCGCATTACGCTCACTTTGTTTTCAAATTTATCTATATATTTCTGTATTACTTGCCAGTATTCTTGTTGTCTTATCCTTTCCTTTTTCTTATTCAATAAAGTTTAAGATTGCCCGTCTATGGGGACATAGTATGCTCTATATGGGTAATGTTCTGTGCAATATCAAACTGAATGTAGAAGGACGATGTAATATTCCATCTCAGCCCAGCGTTATAATGATCAAACACTCAAGTGTCTTTGAGGCTTATGTTCAGCTCGTGGTTTTTCCAGAACAAACCTGGGTAGTTAAAAGAGAATTACAGTGGATCCCAATTTTTGGTTGGGCTCTCAGCTTACTAAAAGCTATACCTATTGATCGTAAGGCTGGCACATCGGCTGTTACTCAAGTTATCAATGAAGGTAAAAAAAGACTAGCTAGTGGAATCTGGATCACTATTTTTCCTGAAGGTACTAGAATGAAACCAGGTGAAACAAAAAAGTTTGGTATTAGTGGAGCTGCACTGGCCGTGGCATCGAAAACACAGATTCTTCCTGTAGCTCATAATGCTGAAGATGTTTGGGAAAGCGGTAAATTACTTAAAAAACCAGGAATAGTTAGCTTTTGTATCGGAGAGCCGATTAACACAGAGAATAAGACAGCAAGAGAGATCAATGATGAATTAAAAACGTGGATTGACTCAAGAATGAAATTAATTAGTGAAGCTCATAATTAGACATCCAAATTAACGGTAGTTAATGCATTCTTTTCAATAAATTCTCGCCGAGGTGCAACCACATCACCCATCAAAGTTTCAAATATCTCATTGGCTTTGAAAGCATCATCCACATTGACCTGTAAGAGCCTTCTTGTTTCTGGATTAACTGTAGTTTCCCATAACTGATCCGGGTTCATTTCTCCTAACCCTTTATAGCGTTGTATATACTGACCTTTTCTTGCTTCTGTTAAAAGCCATGTAATCGCTTCATCAAGAGTATTTATTTCTTTATTCTTGTCGCCTTTCAGTAGGAACGCACCATCAGATAGTAAATTTTTAGTCTTTAATTTTAGACTTATAATTGACTTATAGTCACTGGTTCCAAAAAATGATCGTGGTATGTGCCTGAGAGAGACTACACCATGTTTAATTTTCTTTACTGTAATTTTCGAGCTTTTGCCCTCACCCTGATCACTATCGAGGACAAGTGATAATATTTCATCTTTATTTTCTTGGTCTTTTTTGATGCTAAGTATTGATTGCAATTCTTTATCGGCAGCTTTTATATACTTAGATAATTTCTTGTTATCTTGCACCTCTTTGGTAGAGATTTGCTTCACATTACAGATAGCTCGAATTACTTCTTCATCATACTTTGCTGATAGTGAACTTATAATTGCTTCACTATGCATATGTTCATTTGCTAAATCCTCGAAAGCTATATCAGATAACGCAGGAGAGGTCTTTGAAACATGCAGTTTCGCATTTTCCAGTGCTAGCTGTAATAAATACCTATTCAATTCAGGATCATCTTTAACATATATTTCTTGTTTTCCTTTTTTTATTTTATATAACGGTGGCTGAGCAATATATATATGCCCTCTTTTAATTAACTCCTCCATTTGTCGATAAAAAAACGTTAATAGCAGAGTTCGAATATGAGAACCATCAACGTCAGCATCTGTCATAATGATTATACGGTGATAGCGTAACTTATCTGGATCGAAATCTTCTTTTCCAATTCCACAGCCTAATGCTGTTATTAGTGTGCCAACCTCTACAGAGGATAGCATTTTATCGAATCTAGCTTTCTCAACGTTTAAGATTTTTCCCTTTAGTGGCAATATTGCTTGGGTTTTTCTATCTCTTCCTTGTTTTGCTGAACCACCCGCTGAATCTCCCTCGACAAGGAATATCTCAGATAATGCTGGATCTTTTTCCTGACAATCTGCAAGTTTACCCGGCAATCCAGCAATATCTAATGCCCCTTTTCTACGAGTCATTTCTCTAGCTTTACGTGCAGCATCTCTAGCGCGAGCTGCGTCGATAATCTTACTAACGATAATCTTGGCTTCTTGAGGATGTTCTAGTAAAAACTCTGAAAGTTTTTCTGCCATAGATGATTCTACTATTCCTTTGATTTCAGATGAAACTAATTTGTCTTTTGTTTGAGACGAGAATTTTGGATCTGGTACTTTTACAGATAGAACGGCTGTTAACCCTTCTCTTGCATCATCACCACTAGGTGAAAACTTATCTTTTGAACCAGCAATCTCTTTCTCTATATAATTATTAAGAGTTCTTGTAAGTGCGCCTCTGAAACCAGCAAGATGGGTGCCACCATCGCGCTGAGGTATATTATTTGTAAAGCAAAAAACATTTTCCTGGTAACCGTCATTCCATTGCAAGGCAGCTTCTACAACAACATCATCCCTGGTGTTGGTAAAACTAAAAATTTCTTTATGTACCACTGTTTTGTTTCGATTTAAGTGTGTTACAAATGCATTTATACCACCCTCATATTCAAAAATGTCATGCTTATCTTCCCTTTCGTCAATTAACTCTATTTTGACACCAGAGTTAAGAAAAGAAAGCTCCCTCAGTCTCTTTGATAAGACATCATAGACGAACTCAATATTCGTAAATGTTTCCTCGCTAGGTTTGAATCTTAATTTTGTACCAGTAGCTTTAGATTTTCCTATTACTTTTATAGGCGCCAGAGGTGTTCCTTCTTTATATTCCTGCTGATATGTTTTGCCATCTCGGTTAATGGTTAGGACCAAATGTTCAGATAGGGCATTTACTACAGAAACCCCAACACCATGAAGACCACCTGAAACCTTATATGAATTATCATCAAATTTACCGCCCGCATGCAAAACCGTCATAATTACTTCCGCGGCAGAGACCTTTTCTTCTGGGTGAATGTCAACAGGGACGCCTCGCCCATCATCCATAACTGTGACCGATTCATCCGCATGAATTGTCACGGAGATAAGGTCACAATGACCGGCGAGAGCCTCATCAATCGAGTTATCTACAACCTCAAAAACCATATGATGTAGGCCGGTGCCATCATCAGTGTCACCTATATACATTCCCGGCCGTTTTTTTACTGCATCGAGGCCTTTTAAGACTTTGATATTACTACTATTATAGTCTTCTTCCGAACTCATACGTGTGTCCTTATGATTATCATCAATAGTATAGCATTTTTAGAGCAAACAATGGCTAAATAAATGAAGATTTCATGGAAGTGCTGAGTGAGAGAGCAGTAATTTTAAGTTATTGATTTATATATATTTTTTATTATATTACACTAATTTAACCTTACCATGTTCCACGTGAAACACAAAATACTCATCAGGAAAAAAATTCTCATGTTTTTCAATTGACGTAGCTATAATTTGAGGACCCATAGCAACGACCTCCTTCATTAATTTATCAAGAGAGTTATTATCCAATTCAGCCGATGGGTCATCTAGCAAGAGAAGAATGGGGCTGTCCATATACTCTTGTACAATTTCTACAGATCCCAGCACCATGGCACAAGCTAAGAGTTTTTGCTGGCCTCGAGAAATGTGCTTTTTTGCTCTACAGGCAGCGTATGTTATCGAAATATCTGCCCTGTGAGGACCAATTTGTGTACTTTTAAGCTGAATATCTCTAGTTTCAGATTTTATTAAAGATTCTTCAAGATTTTGATTGTCGGGCCAACCACGATCATAATGAAACGAAACACCATCATCCAGGAGTGATGTACTAATTTGGGATACCGCACTTTCGAGGACCTCGAAAACCGAACATCTTAATTTGTTAATTTCTTCACCTAATGCGATAAAGCCCTTGTTCCAACTCCTAAGTTCCTTGTTGTTGTGGTTTTTAAGCAAGAGATTTCTTTGTTTCAAGGATCTTTTATATTTTCTCCAAACCTTTAGATAAGATGGTTCCACGTGAAACACCACCCAGTCAAGAAATCTACGTCTATTTTCCGGTGAGCCCGCAACAAGATTATGTATATTGGGGTCAATTACTTGAACCGGGAGCGATCTAGCTAAAGATTCAAGCCCGCCAGTGTGCTCTCCATTTAAACTTAACGCTAAACCACTAGAGCCATTCGTTATACCCAGCTTATCTTGCTTTGATTCATTCACGGTTTGCCCAAACAACAAGAAGTCTTCTTGTCCATCTTTAACAATGCTTTTTGTTTGCGCATCTCGAAAGGATCGCCCTCTTCCTAAATATGAAATTGCCTCTAAAGCGCTTGTTTTACCTGAGGCATTATCACCATAAATTAAGTTGTATCTGGGATGTAGCTGAAATTCGACAGTGTCGAATAAACGAAAATTTTCAGCTTTAAAATACAGTAATGCCAATTTGATTTATAAGCGCATCGGCATAACGACAAACTTTGTTTCATTATTACTGGGGTCACATATTAAGCAGCTTGAATTACCATCAACCATAGATAACCTGACATCTTTTGAAGATATTGCCGCTAAGGCCTCTATTAAATAGTTTACATTAAAGCCAACCTCAATATCATTACCAGAATAAGTAACATCAATGGTTTCCTCCGCCTCCTCTTGTTCTGGGTTGTGTGCTTGAAGGACCATTTCGTTTTGTTTAATAACTAATCGTATACCTCGATATTTTTCGTTAGATAGAATTGCTGTTCGCTGTAACGAGGTTTTCAATGATTCTTTTTGTGCAGTAAGGTGATTACTGGTATCACTGGGAATTACCCTTCCATATTCTGGAAACTTACCATCAATCAGTTTTGAAGTAAAAATTATGCTACCAAAGTTAATGCGGACATGAGCATCACCTAATTCCAAAGTAATACTACCATCCCCATCTAACAACCTGAGCAGTTCAAGCACTCCTTTTCTAGGAACAATAACTGATTTGTTAACCGAGGTATCATTTAGTGTTGTTTGAGAAAATGCTAGTCTATGACCATCGGTTGCTACGGCCCGTAATGTGCTACCCTCAATCTCTAAAAGAAGACCGTTAAGGTAGTATCTTACATCCTGTTGAGCCATAGAAAAGTGAGTTTTTTCAATAAGTTGCTTTAATTCAGACTGTAAAATAGATACTTGATGGTCGCCTGCTATATTGGGAATAACAGGGAACTCATTAGCAGGTAGGCAGCTCAAACTAAACTTACTCTTACCAGAAGTCAAAATTACTTTATTATCCTTGTGATTAATAACAATAATAGAATTTAACGGCAAAGATCGACAAATATCTAACAGTTTTCTACCAGGTATGGTAATACTTAAATCATCCGCTTTATCGACACTCACCATTGAAATAAGCTCAACCTCAAGGTCGGATGCGGTTAATTTCATAACATCATTCTCAATAACCATCAGAATGTTCGATAAAATTGGCATTGTTTGTCGACGTTCAACAACCCCGATGATTGTTTGTAATGATTCTAGTAAATCTTCTCTTTTTATAGTTATTTTCATTTTATGAGCCTGTTTATATAGATTGGAATATATGTATTTATTATTATTATTAGTGTTAAGGTTCCTTGTGTATAACTTTTATTTACATATATATTTCAATAGCTTAGTTCAAATTTATTACCATTTAATTATTTGTATATTCATCTTCAAATATGTTTATAAGTTGTGTATAACTTTTTAGATCAATTTAATAAACATCTTATCCACATTATCCTGTTAGGGTTCTTAACAGGTTTAAGTAGTCTTCATTAACTCTGTTTTCTGTTTCTCGCAATTCTAGTATTCGCCTGTACCCATGTAAAACGGTTGTATGATCTCTTCCACCAAAAGCATCACCAATTTCAGGCAAACTATGATTCGTCAGTTCTTTTGCAAGTGTCATAGCGATTTGTCTTGGTCTTGCTACAGACCTACTTCTTCTTTTTGAGAGTAAATCTGCAACTCTGAGTTTAAAGTAATCTGCGACTGTTTTCTGGATATTTTCAATTGAAACTAACCTTTCTTGCATAGAAAGCAGATCTTTTAGTGCGTTTTTTGCAAAATCAAGGGTTATTTCTGCGCCCGTGAACTGCGAGTTAGCGATTACTCTCCTTAGCGCACCCTCTAACTCTCTTACATTTGACCTAATTCTTTTGGCGATGAAGAAAGCCACCTCCTCGGGTAGGTTTATGCTTTCAAAACTCGCTTTTTTCATTAAAATTGCAACCGATGTTTCAAGCTCTGGTGGTTCGATTGCCACTGTTAGCCCCCAACCAAACCTAGATTTTAATCTTTCTTCTAGCCCATTAACCTCTTTAGGGTATCTATCGCAAGTTAATATAATTTGTTTTTGACCTTCTAGTAAGGCATTGAAGGTATGAAAAAACTCTTCTTGAGACCTTTCTTTGCCGGCAAAAAATTGGATATCATCTATTAGGAGTGCATC
>Ga0257114_1002064_pt1 | contig 13730 bp, 8 predicted proteins | sample SI112_10mmetaG_FD_190149 | JGI IMG/M metagenome (GOLD analysis project Ga0257114, IMG submission 190149) | Marine microbial communities from Saanich Inlet, British Columbia, Canada - SI112_10m | ecosystem: Environmental > Aquatic > Marine > Inlet | place: Canada: British Columbia | collected...
TCCTCCTACAGATACTTCTAGTTTTGCAGAAAGAGTAGAATCTGAAGAAGAAGAATCAAATTCTCAACAATTAAAATCAGCTGAAGTAACTGCTAATATTACAAGTCCTCCTACAGATTCTGATTGTGAAGAATTTGATTCTCAACAATTAAAATCAGCTGAAGTAACTGCTAATATTACAAGTCCTCCTACAGATTCTCATAATTTAAAAAAATCAAAAGACATATGTAAATTTGTATTAGAAATAAAATATAAAAAAAGATTTAATGCAATTACTAATGATAAAAATAAAAAATTAATAAGAAAAATTATAATATTTATAATTTATGAATTATTAAACTTAAGAAAAACAGTAAAACGTGGTTCAGGAGGCTCTGAACCAACTAATTCAGAAGAAACAACAGATTCTAATGAATTAGAATATGCTAGAAGAGCTGCTGAAAATGCATTTTTAATATTAACAAAAAAACCAGATATAACAGAAGTAGACCTTATACAAATAATTATTAAATTATTAGTAGCAAATAGTTATATATCTAAGAATCTAGAAAATAAAGTTAATTTTTTTGTATTAGAAGTTTTTTATGGTATTATATATGGAACATTATTAAGTTATGATCTTAGATTAAAAGAAGAAAATAAATATATTATAGAACGTATTGAAAATATTAGTGAGGTGTATAGAACAATTAATGATATTATATATGATCAAACCTATAGAACTTTAAAACAATTATATATAAAAAGAAATCCAGGACATCTCAATATATTTAAAGTTGATTCATTATATAATGATGTATTTACAAGTGTAGGAACAAATATTCCTAAACTAGATACTTTTGCAACAGAAAAAGAATATAATTTAAGAGATTTAGTAATATTAAAAATTATTAATGGATCAGTTGATATCAAAGATTTTAAAAGTAAATTAAAAATAATGTATGAAAAAACCAAGTATCAAAGTATGTATGAGTATTTACATAATTTAAGTGATATTATTAATTCTTGTAATGAATTAATTATAGTAAATGATATTGATGAAGATACCGGTGATAAAATAAAAAAAGATTTAGAAACTAAAATAAATAAATTAATTGAAGCAACAGAAGATTTTTATAGTGAATTAAACAAAGAAAAAGCAACAGCAACAGCAACAGCAACATCAACAGCAACAGCACCAGCAACAACACCAACAACAGCAACAGCAACAGAACCAAAAAACACAAAAGAAACATTACAAACATTAAAAACAGAATTAGAATCACTTACAACAGAAAAATTAAAAGAAGTAGAAAAATTAAAAAAAGATTTAAAGAAAAAAATAGAAGAAAATATAAAATCGAAAGAAGAAGAAAATATAGGTGCGAACAATGGAAAACCAGAAGGAAGTGAAGATTCAAAAGATAAAGATGATTTGCAACGTGAAATATTAAAAATATTAAGTTTAGATAAATCATCTGAAGAAAATAAAACTTATTCTGCGTTATTCGAAAAATATTTAAACGCAAATAAAAAAATAGGAGGATTTTCTGAAATACATATACAACCTATAAATATAGAAACACCAGTTTCTAAAGATACAGACGATACAGCTGTTTGTCATAATTCAATAGAAAATATGGCTAAAATAATTCCTGTAATGATTGGTGGAGATGATGATTATAAAAAAATTGAAAGAAAAAGAGAAGAATTAAAAGCAAAATTAGAAAATCCAGCGATAGATGATGATATAACAGAATCAGTATCAGATAATGCTAAAAGAAGATTAAATAAAGTTAAAAATAATATTAAACAATTCTTTAATACTAAAGAAAACGTAGAAACAGATATTCCAAAAGTGTTAGATGAGGAATATTTAGAAAATTTAAAAGAATATAATATAAATGATATAAAAAAACATTCTTATACTGAATTACGTAAAAAATTATATCGTATAAAATCAAGTGAATATTTCGAAGATATTAAAATAACAAATGAAGATATTTATACATTTATAGCAACAACATATGTTTTACGTGTAATATCATTATATATATCAATGTGGTTTATTCAAATAGAAATAGTAAAAGATGTTGAAAGTGTTATAGTAGCATATATTTTGACGTATATTTTACTATTTGTTTTAATATATACTTTTGTTAATTTAAGTGATAATCAATTAGATACCAGTAAAAGTTTCTTATACTATTTTTATAGTAGAGTTAATTTTAGTTATACAAGATTTATAGTTCATTTAGGTTTATTATTATTATTAATAATTATACCATTTGTTATTCGCACAATTGATAAAGAATCAGGATCTTATAAATATATTTCAGAAACTGAGAAGCGATATCTATATACATTCATAACAAATATGTCAACAATAGTTTGGGTTATATTATCAATAATCGCATTTTTTTTCAAATGATTTTTTCTGTTAAATCTATAAATGTTGAACCGTAATAAAATATTTAAAACAGTAAGAGATACAAACAATAGTTTAAATGTTTCAACTGGTAGAAAAATGGATAATTTTTATACGGAACTACTGACATATAAAGATATGGTTCAAACAAAGTATGATAAGATAAAAGGTATATTAAGTAACTTAAAATATCATCATAATAAAATACAAAATTTAAATAAAAATTATAGTAATGCTATTTATGGTGGTGGAAAAACTGATTTATCTAAATTAATGAAAGATATTGATATTGTTATTGAGAATATTGATATTTTAATTGGAACTGATGGTATTATTAATGCATCTAAGTTTGATAAATTAATTAAGAAGAAAACTGACGAAATTAAGTCATCGTTAAATTTAAGAGAGTGGAAAGAAGATTGTAAATTAAAAAGAGAAGATGTTACTGAAAAACACAAAGTATTTTTTGATACTGCAAGTAAAGAATTGAGTGAAATAAAAAAAGAATTTGATGAAAATAGAACCTATATTAATAATTTGGTTGAAACAATAAAAAAAATTGAAGATTCTGTAAATCAATATATATTAGATCGAAAATTATCAAAAGATTTTCGTCAAGCTATTAAACAAGGTATTCGTGATTTAAGTAAGTTAATTGATGATGATAGTAAAAAAGATTTTGAAAAATTTAATACATATAAAAATAATATTACAAATGGTTTAGCTTATGCTAAAGAGGAAGAAGCACTTGCTTTAAAACTTGAAAAAGATCCTAATTCTTCAGATGATTTAAGAATATTACAACAATTTAAAAACGATAAAAACAACATACAATTTATTTTTAATAGTGCAACAACAGGGTATTTAAAAATAGGAGGAACATCAAAAAGAATTGATTTTGATTATGAGTATGATCGTAATAGTCATATCAAATATCAAACACTAGATTTTCAGAATAATAATGATTTTCTAAAAAAAATATATGTTAATGTTATAAAAAATGAACAAACAGATACTTATAGTCCTAGTAAGGACTATTTTTTAGATTTTAATACACTACAAATTATATATCAACAAAAAGAATTAAATTATTATGTATCTGATATATATAATAAATTACAAAAAGAAGCAGGAAAAATAGAAAAAATAATAGAAAAAAAAGAAGAAAAAAAACTAAACGATATTAAAGACTTAATAAATATATTAGTAGATAATAAAATTTTTTCTATTGATTTATTAAATACTACTCATTCTATTGTTAATAATGTTAATAATATAAATGATTTAAAAAAAGAAGGAAATTTAGAAAAACTTTTAGAAAAACTAAAAACTGATGACACGTTAATAAATAAACTTAAAGAAGAATTAGATAAATTAAAAAAACTAAAAACTGATGACACGTTAATAAAAGGAGGTGTTCCAAAAGAAGATAAATTAAAAAGCAGTGTAAATAAAACATTAGAAATATTTAAAAAAATAAGAAAGCAAATTGAAGAAGATTATGATAAAGAACATAATTTAAGTAATCAACCACAAAATCCAAATGAAAGTAATATTACAAATACAATAAAATCAGCACAAACAATGTTAGGTTTAAATGAAGAGGAAGATGAAAGTAAATTTACAAATAGTATAATATCAAGTATATTAGAGAATTATGAAAAAGAAAGATTGGCAGTAAATACAATTGAAGATAAAATAAAATTGGATACAAAATTTGTAGATATATTGGATAATTTACAATTAAATTTATCTGATATTTTTAAAGTTAATTTTGAAGATAAACTAGCATTTATCTTTTTTATATTAATTTTACATATTGTAGTTTATTCTATAGTGGAAAGTTTAATAATGAATGATTATTTAACAGATATAGTATATATAATGGCAGTATATGTAGGTATATATGTAGTAATAATGTTTATTCTAATATTAATTTTAAATAAATATGTAAATTATAGAATGAAATCAGTATTAAATTATTTAAATAGTGATTTTAATATGCAATTGATAACAATGCATTTATTTATAGTATTTATGTTTTATATAATAGTGTTAATTTTATCACAACATATAGATATATTTAAAGCCGAAGATGAAGATGATAAATTGCAAGTTCTTTATAGAATCGAAGTAATTTCAAGTATAATATTTATATTTTCAGGAGTATTTGTTATGATTTTATAACTTTACATAAAATGTAAATAATATTGATAGTTAAAACAGCAATAGAATTATTAATATTAATATTGTTATTGATATTTTCAGCTAAATATATATTATTTTCAATATAATAAAAAGTATATATATTATTATTTGAATATATTTTAATATCGCTTTTTTCAGTGTTATCATTATTAAGAATAATAATTTTATAATGATTATCATCAATTTTACGAAAAGTATGAATAGTATAATTAATAGTATTACTAATATTTTCTAATTTTATAGAAACTGTATTATTAATAGGTATATTTTCTGAATCATTAATAGTATGATAAATAATATCATTTGTATTTTTTTTATAGAAATGAAAAAGATGATCGTTAATCCATAAAGGAATGATCGGATTATTATTTTTAACAAATATTTTATATGGTAATAATCTATTTACATTATTAAAATTATATTCAAAATTAGTTTTAGTAGATTGGATTAATAATGTTTTATAATGATATGTAGGTTGTGTATAATTATCTTCAAATTCATAAGGAATTGATACAACAGGTGTATTTCTTTCATTTTCTAATGTTTCTAAAACAGCATCTAATGTATTATCTTTATTAACTAAATCTAAAACAGTAGTTAATATAAGTTTTTTATTATCTTTATTAAGTGCGTTTAAATTATTAAAATTTAAGGAATTAGAAGCAGTTCTAATATATTTAGTAACATCTTCATTTTGTAAATCAATATTTAATTTATCTTTAATATATTTACGACAAGGTTCTATAATATTATTCATTATACTACATCTTAATAGTATAATATTAAAAGTTAAATTAACGCAATTATTAAATTTAATTATTATAAATTTAAATTAATTGTAATTATTATATTAAATAAAAATAAATGTTATTAATATTATACAAAAATAAATTAAAAAAAAACGAAGTTAATTTAGCTAAATTAAAAAGTGGTGGAATAGTTTTAAAAGGTGATGAAACAGATGCTTCTAATAAACTGATGTCTCAAGATCACTTTTATGATTTATTAAATAAATATGTTAAAAGTATAGATAAAAAACCTATATTTTTAAGATCAAAATCAAAAACACAATATATTAAAATAAATAAATCCGAAAGATCATATTCAACAAAGGTAATCATAGAATTATTTATATCAAATATGATTAAATTACATTTTTCAATATTTTTAAATAAAGATAGTAATAGTAATTATCCACATATAACATTTAATACAAGTAATACTGAACAATATCATATATATTTAACAAAAATAACAGTAGAAGATATGCGTAATATATTACAAGGGAATCAACATAATTTAATAATAAAATTATTGGAATTAACATTACAAGAATTAAATAATAAAGATATACAGGAATCTGTAGTTATTTCTTCTTATATTTTTGATTTAAATATGTATATTAAAACTATGAAAGATATATTAGTATTTAATAATAAAATAATAGATAGGACTATAATTAATTCAATTAATAGAATAAAACTTACAAGTTATCTTAGATCAAAAACAGATTTAAAAAAAGAAAAAGAACGTGAAGAAGAAGAGAAGAAAAGTGTGAATGAAAACAAAATTGAATATATTAAACAATTAGCTCTAAAATATTCTAGTTTTATTACTTCAATGAATACTGATATTGATAATCATTTTTCAAAAAAAAGACAAATAGAAACATTCATACAACAATATAATGATCTTTTTGATAAAAAACCAGGTAATTTTGATATTTTTTTATCAAATTATATGAAAGAAATATCTGAAAAAGATATAAGTGAAATTCTTGAATATTATGATTTTATATTTAATTTTAATGAAAATGTATGGATTATATATGTTAAAGATTCAAAACAATCATTAAACAATTTTAATTTAAAAGAATATTTATCTAAAGAATATTTATTTAAAGAAGATTTACCTATAAAATTACGTGATAAAATAATTTTTTTTAATAAAAAAATATTAGAACTTATTGATAATAAATCAATTGAAAAAACTAAACAATTTGAATCATTACCAATAAGTATATCAACAATTACAAGTACTAAAAAAATATTAAAATTATCAACAGAATTAGATGCAAAATTGCAAACATTATCATCAGATATTGATAATTTAAAAAGTAATAAAAGAACATTAGATATGAAATATGATATATATAAAAGAATATTTCAAAAAAGTTTTAGTGATAATTTAAATAAATTGTTTAATAAATGTGTTGAATATAAGAAAACGGTAGAAAAAGATGAACAAATAGAAATACAAAAAGAAATACAAATAAGATATGAAAAACTTTTTAAAACTATTTCTGATATTATATTTGATAGTAAATTTATTAAACGTTTAAGATTTTTAATAAAAAAAGAATTAAATATAGATTTAGGAAATGTAAAAGATAATTTAAGTGATTCAAAATCAAGTATAAGTTCTATAAAATAAAAAAATGATTCAAATCAATTAAAATAATTAATTTAAGATCGAATTATTAATAAATGGAAAAAATTGAATCATCAAAAAAGATTAAGAATGCAATATATAAAGTATTTACATTTTTACCTGATTCCATTATAGAATATATATTAGAATATGTATGTTTAGCAATAGATTTAAAAGGTTATCGTTGTGAAGAATTGAAATATTTTGGTTCAAAGAAACATAAAAGAGATGAAATAATAAAAGATATTCAAAAATTAAATATACCAATAAAATCTTATGCAAAACGATTATTTTTTAAATTAAATAAAATAGAAGAAAAATTGCATTTAATAAATAATATTTATATGTTAATACGAAAAAGTGATAATGAATATCATAATATAATATTAACACCTGGTTATTTATCTGAAAATTATAATAAAGACATAGAAATTAATAATAATATTAGTTTATTAATTGAAGAAAAATTACATATTAAAGAAATAACAGAATTATATTTAATTTTTAAAAAATTGAATAATAAAGAATTAGGAAAAATTAAAGTAATGAATATTTTAATAAATAAAAAATCAATGAGATTGAATGAAATAAATAATTTAAAATTAACAGAACAAGAATTAAAAGAATTAAATATTAATGAAAATGATTTATATTAATATTATTTTTATAATGGTTTATAATTTGTTATAATTATTTATAATGGTTTATAATTTGTTATAATTTTCTATAATGGTTTATAATTTGTTATAATGGTTTATAATTTGTTATAATGATTTATATTAATATTATTTTTATAATTATTTATAATGGTTTATAATTTGTTATAATTATTTATAATTTTCTATAATTTGTTATAATGATTTATAATTTGTTATAATTTTCTATAATTTGTTATAATTTTCTATAATTTGTTATAATGGTTTATAATTTGTTATAATTATTTATAATGGTTTATAATTTTCTATAATTTGTTATAATTTTCTATAATTTGTTATAATGGTTTATAATTTGTTATAATTATTTATAATGGTTTATAATTTGTTTATAATGATTTATATTAATATTATTTTTATAATTATTTATAATGATCTATAATTTGTTATAATGATTTATATTAATATTATTTTTATAATTATTTATAATTTGTTATAAATTTCTATAATTTGTTATAATGATTTATAATTTGTTATAATGAACTATAATTTGTTATAATGGTTTATAATGATTTATATTAATATTATTTTTATAATGATTTATAATTTGTTATAATGAACTATAATTTGTTATAATTTTCTATAATTTGTTATAATTATTTATAATGGTTTATAATTTGTTATAATGATTTATAATGATTTATAATGGTTTATAATTTGTTATAATTTTCTATAATTTGTTATAATGAACTATAATTTGTTATAATGGTTTATAATGATTTATATTAATATTATTTTTATAATGGTTTATAATTTGTTATAATGATTTATAATTTGTTATAATGATTTATAATGATTTATAATGATTTATAATTTGTTATAATTTTCTATAATTTGTTATAATGAACTATAATTATTTATAATGATCTATAATTTGTTATAATGATTTATATTAATATTATTTTTATAATTATTTATAATGGTTTATAATTTGTTATAATGATTTATATTAATATTATTTTTATAATTATTTATAATGGTTTATAAATTTTTTAAGGAAATGATATTGCAATAATACCTACAATAATACTAAATAATCCAAATAATTTATAAATAGTAAGTGATTTTTTGTAGAAATAGCTAAATGCGATAGTGAGTATAGATATTTCAAGTGCAACGAATGCTCTAACATATCCGGGATTAGCTGTATAATTAACTGAATTTAATAATAATGTATAACTAATAAAATTCATAATAGCTAATAGAATAATATAATTAATATTATTAAGTGATGTAATAGAGATATTAGTAAAAAAATGTAAATATAATAAAGATAAAAATGCTATAATACCTGTAAATAAAAATAGGTAACTAACAATAACAAAGCAATTATTATTGTTAGTTAATTTTTTCATAATAAAAAATCCAAATACATTGATAATAGTTACAGATAGAATGAGTTTAATCCATAATTCCATTTATTATATTTTAACAAAGTAAAAATGAGTTTTTGTAGTCCTTTAGCAAAAGATCAATTAAAATGTTTTGATACTGAAGATTTAAAAATATTTATAGAAATATATAATAAATATTTCAAAAATAAAATAAAATCTATAACATATCGCGCAATAAATAATAAATTAAAAGATGTATTAGGAGATAAGAAACATTATTTATGGTTTGATTACTTATGTCAACATTGTTCTTTTAATGAATGTTTAAAATTAAATAACATTTCAGACAATCGTTTATTACCTAAAAAACCGGCAGAATGGTATAAAAATAAAACGGCTTGGTTATCTAATTTTGATATAGAAGATGTATTAATTCATTATCACAAGTGTAATAAATATAATTATGATTTTGTAGGTGTATTTACAGTGGATTTTGCAGTAAAAGAGTCAAATGGTAAATGTAAATATTATGATAATAAATGTAATCCTAATATTCGTGATAATATAAAAAAGAATAAAAAATATTTAGGTATTGTAACAAATTTAGATCGTTTTGATCAAGAAGGAAGTCATTGGACAAGTATTTTTATTGTAATTGATCCTACATTACCATCATATGGTATATATTATTATGATAGTGGTGGTAATGGTATTCCAGCATTAATAATGTTATATATAAATGAAGTAAAAAAACAATTGAAAGAATTATATCCAAAAGAAAAATGTAAAATAAGAGTGAATCGGAAGCAATATCAAAAATCGACAACTGAATGTGGAATGTTTGCAATAACATATCAGATAAGATGGATAACAAAATTATTAAAAAATAAAAATACAAAAGAATATGATGTATTAAATAATAAAATAATGACAGATACAAATATGATAGTAAATCGTGATAAATTATTTTCACCGCGTTTGGATAAAGATTAATATATATAAATGATATTATTTATTTTAATATGAAAAAATGATACATATAAAAAAAGAAATATAATAGAAATAAATGGGTATTTTAGTAGACAAATTTAATAAATTTATTGATAGATATAAAATAAAACATAAAGGACAACCTCACACCCATATTAGTATAGGTAATCCAAAAATATCTTATAATATTCCGGATGATAAATATAAGAAATTTCTAAGTCTATATAGCCAGGTTATTGCGAAGGAAATAACTTTACATTTTGTTGAAAAACCTTTAAATCCAAGTTTATTACGTGTAGACTTAGATTTTAAATTTACCCCTATTTTTGATACAAATGGTAATGTTTCTTTAGATCGTAATAAATATTTTACAAAAACTCATATTGAAAATATAGTTTTTTCATATTTTCAAGTAATTTATGATTTACTGAATCTGGATGATGGTATCCAATGTGTTGTAATGTTAAAAGAACAACCTATTCATATAAAAGATGAAACACGAGATATTATTAAAGACGGTATTCATCTAATTTTTACCGATCTTATATTAGATCATAAGATCCAACATTATATAAGAACTAAAATGTTAGAAAAAGCAAATTTAGTTTTTTCAGGTATTTTTGCAAGTAATGATTATAGTGATATTATTGATAAAGCAATAATTGATTCTAATTGTTGGCAGATGTTTAAAAGTAGTAAATTAAATCAAAAAGCATATGAAATACATTATACATATTCATATGAAAATAATGATTTAATGGAAGTTGAACAAATAGTATCAGATAATGAAGAAGATGATGATAATGAAAGTGCTACAACAGATGATTTAGATGAAATAAAAGCAAATGTAAAGAAATTTTCAATGCGTCAAGTTGAATATATTGAAAGACCGATAAATAAAAAATATGAAAAAGAATTAAATGAATATATAACACAATTATTTCCAAATAAAGAAAAAATACAAAAATATGTTGATAATATGTTTTTGACAGATATTCGCAATACGATAAATAATCGTGTAGATGATGAGAAAATTGAATTAGTTAAAAATATAGTAAATAATTGTTTAAATACAAGTAGAGCAGATGATTATACGTTGTGGGTTCAACTAGGTATGGTATTAAGAAATATTGATATGCGATTATTGGAATTATGGGATGATTTTTCAAAGAATAGTGAAAAATATAAACCAAAAGAATGTATGAAGAAATGGAATAGTATGAAGGATGATAATTTAAGTTTGGGGACTCTAATTTATTGGGCAAAACAAGATAATCCTGAAAAATATATTGAAATAATAAATACTTCATTATTTAAATATACAGAACAATCAATTGAAAGTCAAACACATTATGATGTTGCATATTTAATTTATAAAAAATTTAATGATGAATTTAAATTTATTGCAAGAGATGTTTGGTATATGTATAGTAAAGAAGAGCATCGTTATGTTACTATGATGGAAGGTATTGATTTATCAACAAAGATATCTACTGATATTGTAGAATGTATTAAGTCTCGTGCAAATGGTTGGACAGTTCAGGCAATGAATCCAGAATTAGATCATGATATTAGACAAAATTTTTTAAAGAAAGCTGAAAAAGCTGAAAAATTAATTAATTGTTGTAGATTATCACCGTTTAAAAAAAATGTAATAAATGAATGTAAAACATTTTTTCAGGCAAGAACATTTGAATATGATTTAAATGAAAAGGGTAATTTAATTGGTTTTAAAAATGGTGTTTTTGATATTACAAAGGGTATTGAATTTAAAAATGATATTACTGATATTGGTTTTCGAGAAGGTAGTCCTGCTGATTGCATTCGTTTTACAACCAATTGTAATTATAAACCATATAATAAAGATGATATTAATGTTAAAGAATTGAATGATTTTTTAGAAAAAGTTTTACCTGATAAAGAAGTTCGAGATTATTTAATGATTCAATTTGCTTTAGCATTAGATGGTAATTTTAGACAAGAAAGATTCTTTATTTTGGCGGGTAAAGCTGGTAGTGGTAGTAATGGTAAATCTACATTAATTAATTTAGTTGAAAAAGCATTTGGGGATTATTTTTGCACTATGAATGTATCTTATATTACGCAATGTCGTAGTGGTTCAAGTAATGCTACTCCAGATGTTTATAGAACAAAAGGGGTTCGTATGGTTGTAATGGCAGAACCAAATGAAAATGATAAACTCAATGTTGGAAAATTGAAAGAAATGACAGGTAATGATACAATGACTTGTCGTGGTTTATATAAAGATCAAATGGAATTTAAACCACAATTTTCTGTATTTTTAACTTGTAATTATGTTCCTGAAGTAAATTCGAATGATGAAGGAACTTGGAGGCGTATTCGTTTAATTGAATTTACTTCAAGATTTTCAGAAAATCCAGATATAAATAAACCAAATGAATTTTTAATTGATCGTGATATTCCGAATAAAATTAATAGATGGAAAGAAACTTTTATATCAATGTTATTACATATTCGTATTCATTTAGATGTTACAAAAATACCTGAACCTAAAGTTATATTAGATGCAACGAAAAGATTTTATGCTGAACAGGATTTAATTGCGCAATTTATTGCGGATAAAATTGAAGAATCTGATGATAATGAAGATAAATTATTAATTGAACATCTTTATCCACATTATAAAAATTGGTTTAAATCAAATACAACAGCTACTAAACAACCTTTAACCCGATCACAATTACAAATTCAATTAGGTAGAAATGAACCATTTATTTCTAATAAAATAGCTGAAGGAAAATGGATTAATATAAGAATTAAAGAAGTATAAAAATGAATATAAATATTATATAACTATAGTAAAATAATGATATTACAAATGTTAAATAATTTAAAAGAAATGTTAATTGATCGTAATGATACAGCAGATAATTTTGAAAATATTAATATTGATGATTTTACTAAACCTACACCTATTATAATATATGAAAAAAACACGTGTGTTATTATAGCTTTATCTTCTGCAGCAAAAAAAGTAATTATTGATCAACTTAAACCAATTCCTAATAAAAAATTAAAAGAAACTGATGAAGAAATTGATGTTTTTAAAGAATTCTTTAGTAATCATAACTCTTATTTTAATTATATTGTAGTATTTGAAGAATTAACTACCGCAGATAATAAATTATTAGTTAAATTTGATAAAATATTAAACAAAATGGATGGGTTATTATCAGTATTTATGTTTGCTGATTTACATTTTAATCCCACAAAACATAATTTAGTTGATAAACATACTAAATTAACCAAAGAAGAAATTAAAGTTTTAATGACTAAATATAATATTAAAACAAAAACTGCTTTACCTATTATATTAAAATCAGATCCAATTGCTAAATGGTTAGGTATTCGTCCAGGTGATATTGTTAAAATTGATCGTTATAATCCAAATAGTGGTTTAATTGATTATTATAGATCTTGTGTATAAATATCATTTTGATATTATTTTTATTATTTTTTTATAATTATTTATAACTAATATATGATCTTATAATATTCTATAATTATTTTATAATTATTTTATAATATGTTATAATTATTCTATAATTATTTTATAATGTAATATATGATCTTATAATATTTTATAATTATTTTATAATATTTTAT
>Ga0257114_1002070_pt1 | contig 13685 bp, 5 predicted proteins | sample SI112_10mmetaG_FD_190149 | JGI IMG/M metagenome (GOLD analysis project Ga0257114, IMG submission 190149) | Marine microbial communities from Saanich Inlet, British Columbia, Canada - SI112_10m | ecosystem: Environmental > Aquatic > Marine > Inlet | place: Canada: British Columbia | collected...
AGATTAGAGGCTTTGAGATGGTTCAAATCCATCCACGGGTATCTGCTTCCTTAGCAATCTGGTGAATGCAGCAAACTCATAATTTGCCTAAGGAGAGTTCGATCCTCTCAGGAAGCATGAGACGGGGAATGAGCTCGCCCGCGACGGTGCTAACCACACTGTGATCTAGAGAGTTGGTTACTTTCTTTTTGCTCCATTACAAACTGTCAGTATACTGGGTGTGATGCCCACATAGCATACGAATAAGTGTAATGCCTTGCGAGTATGGCGGAATCGGTAGACGCACCAGACTTAAAATCTGTTGAGAATTAATCTCGTGGGAGTTCAAGTCTCCCTACTCGCATAAAATAAATAACAGCAAAGAGCATGTTATGTCATATACCATAAGTACCGCACATTGTTGGTATAACTATGAAAGAATTATTGTAAAGATATATTTTTTTGAAGGCATTCCATTTACCTTTGATGAAATGCCTGACGGTCATCTTTATGATAGAGATTTGGTAGAAGAGGCAAATAGGAATAAATCATATGAAGTAGAAGATTTGTATGTTGGTTCTAATTATATGATTATGGAAGGTATGCATCCATGTTTTGATGACATTGAGATTGCAAATCCAAAAGAACTACCATTAGATTTAATACCATTCTTTAATGAAGAAGACTTATTTGGATGATAAATAAATCATAGAAATATTTTGGCTAATATAATCCGATGCCTCTTAATAAATTAGAGAATTTTATCAAGAATTATGAAGGTAGAATACTTTATGTCAATTCAAATGACCTTGATGCGACCGATAGTATTACAAACCAGGGTAATTCTTTAACAAAACCATTTAAAACGATTCAAAGAGCACTTATTGAATCTGCTAGATTTTCATATATTGTTGGTGACAATAATGATAGCAATGCTAGAACTACAATTTTAGTTTTTCCTGGTGAGCACGTAATTGATAATAGACCTGGTTATGGAATCAGAAAAACTGGAACTGCATTGGCATCTGCAGTTGCACCAAATGGCAATATAACATCACCTGCATCTGACGAATTTACATTAACATTAGATTCTAATTTTGATTTAACACAAGAAGATAACGTACTTTATAAATTCAATAGTGTTAATGGTGGTTGTATCCTACCTCGTGGTACATCTTTGGTTGGTTTAGATTTAAGAAAAACAAAGATTAGACCAAAATATGTACCAAACCCAACAGACGATGATGTCCCATATTCTTCAATATTCAGAATCACTGGTCTTTGTTATTTCTGGCAATTTAGTATTTTTGATGCTCTAGAGAGTGAATTAGCATATACTAATGATAAACTCTTTACAACCGGTTCTGGCAATCTCTCCATACCAACATTCTCTCACCATAAACTGACAGTATTTGAATATGCTGATGGTGTAAATGTTCCTAGTGGTTATGATAAAACCGATCTGGACATGTACTATGCAAAACTCTCAAATGCATTTAATGAGGGTTCTGGAAGACAAATTCCTGCCGCACAAAAATTCCCATTAGCACCAAACGCTTTTACAAAAGAGAGACCTGAATGGGAAATTGTTGGTGCATTTGCATCTGACCCCATTATTATCTCTTCAATCGTTTCAGGTGATGGTGCAACTCCAAGTCCAGTAGTAACTGTAAATACCCTTGTAGAACATGAATTAACTGTTGGAACACCGATTAAAATTCGTGGTGCTAATACAAATGATTATAATATCTCGACGGTGGTTTCATCCGTAACCGGAGATAAGACTTTCACATACACCCTACCATTTGTGAGAAATGATTTACCAGCATCTCCTGGTGGATCAGCAACTGTTACAATTGAAACTGACACTGTAAAAGGTGCTTCTCCATACATCTTTAACTGCTCCTTAAGATCTGTCTGGGGCATGAATGGTATGCACGCAGATGGAAGAAAGGCTGGGGGTTTCCGAAGCATGGTCGTGGCTCAATATACGGCAGTCTCACTTCAGAAAGATGACCGTGCTTTTGTTAAGTATGATCGAATTGCAAGAACATACAGTGGCATTCCTATTAATAAGGTAACTGGATCTCTACTATCTTCTGGTTCTGCATCTACAGATAATAATAGAATTTATCACTTGGATCAAGATGCGATTTATAGAACTGGATGGGAGACAACCCATGTCAAAATTACTAATGATGCAATTCTACAGATTGTTTCTGTGTTTGCTATTGGTTTCAATAGGCACTTTGTAGCAGAATCTGGTTCTGATGCATCGATTACAAACTCTAACTCCAACTTTGGACAGATAGCCCTCGTTTCGGATGGATTTAAAAAGGAATCATTCTCAAAAGATAATAATGGATATATCACCTCTGTTATTACTCCTAAGGCAATTAAAGAAACAGAAAGAAACTTTGACTGGATTCCAATTGATGTTGGTTTGACAACTGCTGTTGGTATTTCAAGTCACTTATATCTCTTTGGATTTGATAGTGAGGACAATCTTCCACCAAATCTTATTCAAGGTTATAGAATCGGTGGAAGATTGAACGAAAGTTTATATCTAGATCTTCCAAACGGTGATAGTAGAAAGGTCAAAATTTTCATGACCGATAATACTCTTGGATCTGGTTCAACCACAATTAGTGGTGAAACTTCATCCGTTAAAGAGTTTGTAGTTGTTGAGCAAACTTCTGCACCTTTATATGATACTTTAACAATTGTTCCAGATCACAATCTTCAAACTGGTGAAAAAGTTATTGTAATCAGTGATGATGGAGATTTGCCAGAAGGACTTGTTGAAAATAGAGAATATTTTATAATTACTGTTGATAATCAAAAAAGTAAGATAAAACTAGCATCTACAATTACTAATGCTAGAAATGGTATTGCATTAAAAATTTATAAAGGAACTAATTTAAGAGTTTTATCTAGAGTTTCGGATAGAGATGCTGGAGAATTTGGTTCTCCAATCCAATTTGACCCTAACAATAATAATTGGTTTGTTCATGTTGAAGCATCAAATGAATTATTTGATGCAATTAGTTCTCTTGGTACTGTTGGTTTTGAGGAACCAAGAACTGATGTTACATACTTCAAGAGAATTATTGATGATAGAAGTATTGATGAAAAAATTTATAAGATGCGTTATGTGATTCCTAAAGAAGCACCTAATGCAAAAGATCCTGGTGAAGGATTTATTATTCAAGAATCTAGTACAACAGCACCTCTTATTAATAGTGAATTTTCATTAGGATCTATCACTGTTGATAATTACAACTATGGTAGAAATAATAGATTTATTAGTACATGTAGTGAATCTGGTGGGACAGTAACTATTATAACTGAGCAACCTCATGATCTAAACCTTGGAGACCGTGTTCTTATTAAGAACATTCAATCTTCAACTAATGTAACTGGTTTTGGAGTAACTGGATTTAACGGTGACTTTGTAGTTGCTGGTACTTCTAGTGATAAAGAATTTACATACTCTATAAAAGATAGGGATGGCATTACTCATAATGTGGGTGATTTCTTGGGTATTTCTGCAAGAGATACCAATATCCCAAGATTTGAAAGAAATGACTTACAGTCAAATCTTTATGTCTATCGCTCAGAAACAGTTACTTCATATGAGTTTGGAGTGCAAGATGGTGTTTATCACCTCTATGTTTTATCCGCAGATAACTCTATTGATACTGAATTTACAGACTATAATTATAGTCAAAGTATAGTAGATCTTTATCCTCAATTAGATAGAGATAATCATGATGACAATCCACAATCAGCAAAGAGTTTTGCAAGAAGATCTCCTCTTGGTGATGTTGTAACTAATGACCTCAAGAAGAGTGTTACTAGAGAATCATTAGATAAATCCGTTAAGAAGTTACTTGGATTCCCTATTGTAAGTTCAATATCCCCAATTTCTTCGGGTATTGCTACAATTACTACGACATTAGAACACAATTTTGGTGGCATAGTCGGATATTCAACATTGACGGCAGGAAATGGGTATAATGATGGAACCTATTACAATATCAAACTTTTAAATTCTGATGATAGTTGGAATGGTGCAACAGCAAAGGTTGTTGTTGTTGGAACTGCTGTTACTGAAATTCAAATTCAAGCATCTGGTTCCGGATATAATAGTGGTCAAGAATTAAAAATTGATGGATTTAGTGGTGCTACAGTCGGTGTTACAAGTTCAGTAATTTCTTCTCCACGTAATAACTCAATTCAAATTACTGGTGTTGGTACTGCATTTGATTCATTATTGAGAGTTATTGATGCTCCTTCAGCAACAGAAATTGCTGTTGCAAAAACTTCTGGTGATTCATTAATATATCCAAATCAATACCTTTATAATATTGCACCATCAGTACATATTTCTGGAACTGTTAATAATCAAACATCAGGAATTACTACAATTACATGTTCCTCGGCACATGGAATGGTTGCTGGTAATAAACTTAGAGTTATCGACAACTCAGATAATAACATTGGCGATTTCTTGGTAAGAGAAACTATTGGTATTGGAACTGTTGTTATATCTGGCAATGTTGATCCCAATGCTAATAGATTACTTAAGCATGGTTTTTCTGCAAATAACCTAACTTCAGATCTAGATGGTGAAAATCTTGGATCAAGGGGAACTCCATTCTTTGATAATGAGTCAGCAATTCTTCTTGATAATCTAACTACAGATTCATCTTCCGGTATTTCAACATTTGCAATCCAGGTTAATAGTCAATATGAATCTAGTGTTGGTGTTGGAACTACTACAAGATTCCCATTAGGCAGTTTTGTCCAAGTAGGAAATGAAATTATGAGAGTTGCTAGTAGCACTCTCACTGGATCTGGCAATAATGAGATCGTTGCGATCCGTGGTTACATGGGAACTCAAAAAGATGCCCATAATAAGGATTCCTTAATTAAGAAAATTAAACCAATTGCCATTGAACTTCGTAGACCTTCAATTCTTCGTGCTTCGGGACATACGTTTGAATATCTTGGTTATGGACCTGGCAACTATTCCACATCACTTCCACAAATTCAAAATAAAACTTTAACAGAAAGGGAAGATTTTCTTTCACAATCTCAAGAAAAAGCAGCTGGACAGGTTATTTACACTGGTATGAATAGTGATGGAGATTTCTTCATCGGTAATACCAAATATTCTGCATCTTCTGGAACACAACAAACTTTTGATATCCCAGTTCCAACAATTACTGGACAGGATCCTTCCAGACTATCTGTTGTATTTGATGAAGTTATTGTTAAAGAAAGAATCCTCGTTGAGGGTGGCAAATCTAAGCAGATCCTTTCCCAATTCGATGGCCCAGTTACATTTAATGAGAAACTAATTCTCAATGATGAGACTAAGGTCAATGGTGATCTTATTTCTAGAGGATTAATTCTTCAAAAAAATACTACAGAGTCAATTTCACATACTACCGGTTCAATTGTAACTAAAGGTGGTGTTGGTATTGCTAAGAATCTGTATGTTGGTGGATTTATTAGTATTGCTGGAACTGCAACGTTCAATGATGATGTAAGATTTGGTGCTGGTTTATTACCAGCTTTCTTTGAAGGTGCATATATTGGCACATCTACTGATGCATGGGGTGAGGCATGGATTGGTGGTATTGGAATTGCAACTGGCGGTGTTCCTGGTGGTATTGAAGATAAAGATAGAACAATCAATGCATGGACTGGTGATTTAATTCTTACTTCACAAGCAGGCATTGTTTCTGTTACTGATAGGTTGGAAGTTACTAACGACTTCCTAGTTAAGCAACATAGTGAGTTTGTTGGTGTTGCAACATTCAAGAACAAACTTCATTTATTAGATAATGACATTCTCCATTTTGGTGGTGGAGTAGGTGATGCCGGTGATATGCAAATGCGTCATGATGGATCTAATTCCTTCATTCGTGATACTGGAACTGGTGATTTATTCATCGATTCTGTTGATGGATCGGTCAATATCCGTGTTAATGATAATGAGAATGCAATCATTGCGAAAGAGAATAATGAAGTTGAACTCTATTATAATAATACCCGCAAACTGAATACAACTCTGACGGGTGTAAATGTTGCTGGTATTGTTACCGCATCAAATGGTTTCTTCCCACTTTCTAATGAGGGAGCACCACTTGGTAGTACAGCACTCGCATTCTCTGAAGCACACATTGATGAGATTAGAATTGGTGTTTCCGGTGGTGCTGAAATTGATACCACATCAGGAAATCTAGTTCTTGATTCTGCTACTGGAACTGTCAATGTCAATGATAATTTAGATGTTGATGGCACTCTTAACGTTGATAGTACATCTCAGTTTGATGGTAATGTCAATATGAGTAGCAATTTAACGGTTGCTAGTGTTCTTGATGTTAATACCAGAGCAGAAATTGATAACGTTAGAATTGATGGTAATACAATTGATATTACCAATACGAATGGATCTCTTACATTAAGAGCAGCAGGATCGGGTACAATTAATCTTCATGATTCTAATGTTGATATTGAAGAAAATCTCCAGGTTGATGGTAGCACCACGATTGATACAAATCTAACCGTAAAAGGTAACACAAATCTTGGTAATGCTAATAGTGATACTGTAAGAATTATTGGTAACATCGATGCTGATGGCGTATCAGACTTTGATAATATCAGACTTAATGGAAACACAATCTCTGCTACCAATAGCAGCGGAGATATTAACATTAATGGTAATGGATCTGGACACATTAATCTAAATGATGATGTTGATATTTCAAGTACCTTAGATGTTTCTGGTGCAACAACACTTACAAATACTCTGACTGTCTCTGGAAACCATGCCACCACTCTAGGTGGTACTTTAACGGTTGCTGGAACTAGTACCCTTAATGGTGGCATGACAGTTGGTGGAAATCTTTCTGCTACTGGTAACTTTAGTTACAATGGCAATGGTACTTTTGGAAATCAAAGTACCGATTCTCATACATTTAATGGATCAGTAGATTTTAATCATACTACCAATTTTGATGGTGTTGCAACATTTAAAAATCACATCGACCTTCAAGATAATGATATAATCAAAATTGGTGCGGGTGATGACCTTCAAATCTACCATGATGGGTCAAATAGTTACATCACTGATAGTGGAACAGGGCAACTTTTACTTAGAGGAAGTCAGGTTCTTATTCAAGATACCAGCGGAAATAGTATGTTTGTTTCTGATGGAACAAATGCATACTTATATTATAACAATAGTGTTAGATTAAATACAAGCTCTTCTGGTGGTACTTTAAGTGGTGCATGGAATATTACAGGTAATTTTAGTGCTGGTACAAACACCATTACAGCAACAACATTTACCGGTAGTCTTAATGGCAATGCCAATACCAGTAGTCAAGTTAAAACAACAAGATCAAATAGTGGTGCAGGATTCTTTGTATTTGCAGATGCTAATCCATCTGGTCCTACTGCTCAAACAATGAAGACTGGTAGCCATGTAGCATATTCGGGTGGTAACTTGGTAATTGTTGGTGGTGGTGCATTCTCGGGTGATGTTACAGCATTTGTTTCTGATATGAGATTGAAAACTGATATTCAACCTCTTACTAGTGCTCTCGATAAGACTCTATCATTGAATGGATTTACTTACAAATTCAATGAAACTGGTGGAAATCTTGGTTTTGATACTGAAATTACATATCCAGGTGTTTCTGCACAAGAAGTTCAAAAAGTTCTTCCAGAAGCAGTTCGCCCAGCGCCTGTTGATGATAAGTATATTACTGTTCAATATGAAAAATTAGTTCCTCTGCTAATCGAAGCAATCAAAGAACTAAATGCCAAGGTTGAAGATCTTGAGCAAAAATTATCAGATAAATAACTAAAAAAGTATAAGAATGGCCAATTATAATAAGTCATTTAATTTTAGAAATGGCGTCCAGGTTGATACTGATGACCTAATTGTCAGGGGAAGCCTGGTTGGTATTGGAACAACTATACCTAGAAGTGATCTTGATGTTCATGGTAATGTAAATGTAACTGGACTAGTTACTACTCGAAGTTTGTATGTTGCGGGAATTGCAACATTTAATAATGTAAATATCGGTACTGGTATTACCATTTACGGAAGTAGTGGTATTATCAGTGCTACTTTTTATGGCGATGGATCTAACTTGGAAGGTTTACCAACTTCTAAGTGGAATAGTTATCAATCTGGAATTGCAACAAGTATATACGCAGATGTACCATTCGTTGGTATTGGAACAACAGCACCAACAGCATCCTTACAAATTGGTGGTAGATCTGAGATAGGATCTAGTGGTGTTGCTATAAGTACCGATGGACATATTAATGCATCCGGCATCATAACCGCAAATTCTTTTTATGGTGAAGGAACTAATATAACTGCAATTAATGCATCTAATGTCACTCTAGGCAATTTACCGGCAGCTGTATTTCCACCACAAATTACAGTATCTGGTATTGCAACTATTGCATCTTTAGATGCAAATCTAATTAATAGTAGTGGCATTGCAACTATATCTCAATTAGAGGTAACTCAGAGTAGTGTATCTGGCATCTCTACGGTAGGTTTTGCTACAGTTTCAGCAGGATATGTTAATAATTTAACTGTTGGTGTCGCAACAATAACAGATCTGACCATTACTGGTGGATCTTCTGTAAGTAATCTTGGCGTAGCAAATATTAATTCAACTGGTATTGTTACAACCACACTTCTCGTTTCTAATGATGCAAATGTATCTGGATTTACTACTCTTGGTAGTATGTCTGCAGGAACTGGAACTGTTGAGACTTTAATCTCAACTAATACAAACATTAGTGGTATTGTTACCGCAGTTGATGCTAACATAACAGGCACTACGACTATTGGTCTTGCAACTGGTCAATTTGCACATATTGGTGTTGCAACTATCGCAACGATAGAATCTTCATCTGCAATTAGACCAACTATTGATTTAGCATCTGATCTTGGATCTGCTACGAATTATTTTAAAAATGCATATGTTGGCGAAGTTAATATTGGAGTTGCCGCAAGTAATAAAATTAGTACAAGATCGAATTATTTAACTTTAGATTCTTCATCTGGAAGAGTTATTGTTGATGATAATCTTGAAGTAACTGGTATTGCCACTATTACTGGTGACATCACACTCAATACAGCAATAATTACTACAGAGATTAAACCAGATCAAAATCATGGTGCCACGATTGGTACAGCAACAAATTACTTTGAGACTGGATTCATTGGTGATATCAATATTGGTGTAGGAAATAGTAGTCTTATTTCTACCAGAACGGGTAATTTAACTCTAGATGCTCATACAAATCAAGTTATTGTTGATGGCAATCTTCAAATTACTGGTATTACATCATTTGATCAGGGTATTGGAATAGATCTTATAGAAGTTACTAGTAATCTTTCACCCAATATAGACATGGGTGCTGGCATTGGTACTTCTGGTAAGGCATTTACCAATGCATTTATCGGTGATGTTACAGTTGGTGCTGCCAATAGTAATAGAATTAACACAAGAACAGATCATCTTATTCTAGATTCTACTACTGGACAAACTATTGTTGATGATAACTTTAGAGTTACTGGATTCTCAACATTTACTGGCAATGTAGTTGCAACAAACGATGTAACGGTTGGTGGAGATCTTAGAGGTGGTGGAGCGTTTATTCCAAACGTACATCTAAGTTCTGGTATTGGTACTGCACAGAATGCATTTAGTGATGCATTTATTAATGATGTAACTATTGGAATTGGTAACACATATGAAATTAGCACTAGATTTAATAAACTAGAACTTAGTGCTGCTAACGAAGTTGTTGAAGTTTCGAATAACTTAATAGTATCTGGTTATGCATACTTCACTGGTGTTACAACAGTTGTAGATAGTCTTGTTCCTGATGTAGATCAAGATGCTGCACTTGGTTCAGCATCTTTAAGATTCTCGGATGCTTATGTTGATAACATTCAAATTGGTGTTGGTAGTGATAACAAAATTACAACGAGTGCAAACAATTTAACTCTTGCTGGTGCATCTTATGTTGAAACTGAGGGTGACTTCCGTGTTGGTGGTAATGCATTAGTTGTAGGTGTTTCTACATTAACGAATGTTGTTACTCTCACTGGAGGTGCTCAACCAGCAACAGACAAAGGTTCTAATTTAGGTAACGCAACTGCAGCATTTAATGAAGCACATCTTAATGAAGTTAGAATTGGTGTTGGAGAAACAAATTTAATTGATACTAGAGAAGGTGATTTAAGATTAGGAGCAGAAACACAAAGAGTTGTTATCGATAACTCTTTGACAGTAACAGACACTGCAAATCTTTCAGATCTTTATGTTAATGATAATACTTTTGCTGTTGATACACTGAATGCACGAGTTGGTGTTGGAACTTCAGTGCCAAGTAGTAATATAACTGTTTTAGATTCAACTGGAAATTCGCAAGTAGAAGTAGTTTCTAATAATGGTACAGCAATAATTTCTGTTGGATCTAGTGTTGGTGCTGGAGTAAGTTTTGGTAAATTGCAATATGATAATAAAAATATATCAATAGTGAATAGAGATACTGGTGGTATTTCTTTCAATATTAATGATGGAAGTGGTGCTCCAACAGAATTTTCAAACTATAATTTTGTATATAGTGGAAATACACTACTTTCAATTGGATATAGTGGAGTTACTGGGATTAATAAATCTGATGCTGAACAAACCTTAGATGTTAATGGGTCGTTAGCAGTATCCGAAAACGCAAGAATTGTTGGTATCATAACCATAGGAACCGGTGATAATACTATTTCATTCGGATCAACCGGTGGAGTTATATTAACCGGAATAATGAGTGCCTCATCACCTGATACAGTTGCTGTAAAAGGTAATGTATTTGCACAATCTGGAGTTAGTACATTCCACCATTTAGAAGTTGATAATACTTCGGTAGTTACTATCGGATCAACATGTACTGTTGTTGGTGTTCTTTCCGCAAGAACTGTTGCTATTGGTTTAACTAATACTAATGAATATTCTGTAGTAAATGAATTTAGTATAGATGGAACTGCCCCATACTTAATTGTTTCTGGTGATGCAATCTTTGATGGGTCAATATTAATCTCAGAGGGTTCAAAACTCGGAATTGGTACGACCGGATTCTCTGTTGATTCTAGAAATATTAATTTTGGTGGTGCAAGTCAAAGTGCTGCAGAAACTGAGTTTGGGATACTTGAAATTCATGGTGGAACAAGTGTATATGGAGAACAATCCATATTTAATAATTCATTCCTAGATTCTAGTCAAAATGACTTGTCACCTCAAGATAAAACAGAACTTACTGATTATGTTTTCCAACATAGAGTTGGTATTAATACATTCCAACCCAGAGCTTGTCTTGATTTAGGTGGATCCAGATCTCCAATGATTCTACCAAGTCTTAATTCGGAAAAATATGAGGAATATACAGAAAGTAATGAAACTGCTTCTTGGATGGTTACCCAATTCAATGATTCTCTTGATCAGACTGGTAATGCTGGAGTTCCTGGAACATTATTCTTTAATGTAGATTCAACACGCCCAGAAGTTGGTATTAATACAGGCGGTCAATCCTGCGGAATTGCCACACTTACATCCAATGTAACATATCCAAATCTTGCCGGATTTATTGCACCAATGTTGAATTCAACAGAAAGACAAAATCTAGTAGATGGTGGAGTTCCAGATGGATCACTAATTTATAATACATCATCAAATAGAATGGAAATGAAACTTACTATTGGTATTACAACTCATTGGGTTGGATTTGCAACAATTGCCTAAAAGGACTTGACAAGGTGCTCTACTTTTGCTAGAGTGCCTTTGTTAAGGTTGAAGAGTTAGCTCTAACTACATTATGAATGGTCTAATGGATGCCATCCACGTCGAAGATCCTTTCTATAGAAATCCAGTAGATACGAAGCATACTAGGATTTACTTTCATATGCAGAAATCAATCAAGAGATTGATTGAACTGGGTGAATATCCTATATGTGCTTTTGTTGGTATGACAAAAGCAGAACGAGGATTCAAAAGGTTTGATGATAGAGATTATTCACATCTTCCAGAGGAAGTTGTTGCTGATGATTATCTTGATTGTCATATCGACTTAACAGATCACTATTTTCGTCCGCATCTATACGCTGCTGGTTGTAGACAAACAACTCTTGGAGGTTCATCAGAAGTTGTAATGGCACCACTGTGGATTACATCTTATTCCGAGTTTATTTCTTTTCTTAAAAAAGAATTGATTGAAGTTAATGAAAGATTTTATGAGCAAGAAAAAGTTTTTGGATTCACTCCAGAATCTCATAAAAAACTGATTAAGGAGAAGAATCCTGAGGCAGTTCGTGCTCCTAAATTGCATCTCGTAGTAGAAATTATCAATAAGTTGAAAAATCTAGCAAAAGATGCTATGATTTACGTTCCACAAGATGCTTTTGGACATTTTTCTATCACGTTGTCTAAAATGGGATATACAAATGTCTACACTGATAAAGATTACAATATGAATCCTTCAGGAATGGCAAATGTTCCTGATAATATTACTAAAATTACCGAAGAAGAATACAACGATATGGATTTTGATGCTGTTATTGGTAATCCTCCTTATGGAAAACGTGGTGGTTTAGCACTTAAGTTTTTGAATAATTCTGCTGATCGTGTTCGTGCAAAGAATGGACAGATTATTCTCGTGCTTCCTAAATCTATAAAACAAGGTTCTGATAACTTTAATAAAATCGATCGAGATCTTGAGATTGTAAGCACTAAAGATTGTGCTGATAATGATTTTGCTGCTAGTATCGATGCTTGTATTCAAGAGTGGAAGATTGGTGAGAAGCAACGTGAATTAGATCCTGAATACAAGCATCACCCACATATCGAGTTTCTTAAGTATGAGAACCGATATGATGCTGATATTTTTGTCGGTGGAGATGGTGGTGGAGCATCTGGTAAAGTATTCTTGCCAGGTGAAAAGAACGCTGATGGAAAACCATGGTTAGATTACGAGAAATCTTCTTCTCATAATTATATTTGTGTTCGCCCAGATGAAGGCATTACTAAAGAAGAAATCCTTCAACGTATTGTTGCTATGGGGCAGAATGGTGATGGTAGTTTGAGGAAGATTGCTACAGGAACTACCAATGGTATTCCTCATTTTGGCAAAGGTAAATTCATTAAAGCATACACTGAAAGATACGGAAATGGGCACTGATAAGAATCAACATAATAAAGATACTGGATCCAACATTGAACGTTCAGATGAAAGGATTGCTGAAACTCAAGAAGTATTCACACCAATGGAAATGTGTGAAGAAATGGTTCAGATAATTGGTATTGAGAAGAGAATGAATCCAGAATCAAAGTTTCTGGATAACTCTGCTGGTTCGGGTAACTTTATTATTGCACTTAAGAATGAACTCCTTAAGTATCATTCCGAACAACACATTCTCGATAATATGTTGTATGCAGTAGAATTGATGGAAGATAATCATAAAGAAATGTGTGAGAGAGTTGGTGTTCTTATTGATCATCCACATTATGTGTGTTATGATGCTCTTACATATGACTATGGTTTCGGGGAACCGGTTGGTGTAGAACAGTTCTTCTAGTGGCACAGGGGGTTCCTTTGGGGATCCCTTT
>Ga0257114_1002071_pt1 | contig 13684 bp, 8 predicted proteins | sample SI112_10mmetaG_FD_190149 | JGI IMG/M metagenome (GOLD analysis project Ga0257114, IMG submission 190149) | Marine microbial communities from Saanich Inlet, British Columbia, Canada - SI112_10m | ecosystem: Environmental > Aquatic > Marine > Inlet | place: Canada: British Columbia | collected...
CAGAGGCCGCCGAAAAAACTGCGCGATTTATCACTCTCTGTGATAATTTTGATATACCCATTTTGTCCCTTTGTGATAGCCCTGGTTTCATGGTGGGTCCCGCTAGTGAAGAGCAGGCCGCGGTGCGTCGAATGGCGCAGTTATTTGTCGCTGGTGCCAAATTAAGTACGCCGCTGGTTACTATATTTTTGCGTAAAGGTTATGGCCTTGGTGCCATGGCTATGGCGGGAGGTAGTTTTCATAAGCCTATTTACAGTGCATCCTGGCCGAGCGGAGAGTTTGGCGGAATGGGCCTTGAAGGAGCGGTGCGATTAGGCTTTAAGAAAGAGCTCGAGGCTGTAGCCGACAAAGAAGAGAGAGAGACTCTATTTACCCAATTACTTGATCAAATGTATGAACGAGGTAAAGCCACTGAGGCCGCATCACACTTGGAAATCGATGCTGTGATTGACCCCGCTGACACTCGCGGAGTCATTGTTAGAGCTTTTGATAGCCGGCTTGATTAGTTTCAACCCAAATAACATAGAGGCAGAGTAATGAGTGAAATCAACGCACCAAATACTGGGTTAAAAAATCCTTTTGACAGCTGGAAGTCTATTGCGATTAGCCTCTACATGACTTTAGTTGGTTATGGTGTTTTGGTGGGTATTCCGGTTATTAATACTGCGTGGGTTACTCTATTGGGTTTCTCTGAAGCCCAGGGAGGACGGATAGCAGGTATGGATTTAGGAGGGTTGGCTGTTGGAGGAGTCGTTACCGCTATTTTGATTACGAAGGTCGACCGTCGGTTTCTAGCAATTTTGGGCATGTTTCTTGCTGTTTTAGCCAATGCTTTATGCATTACGATGGTGGATTATGAGCAAGTTTTTTGGTTAAGGTTTTTATCTGGTTTTGGCAGTGGAATTTTCACCTCTGTCGCGGTTTCCTCCTTGGGCGCCTCTTCTAAGCCAGCTAGAGCATTTAATGCAATGTTGTTTGCATTTGCCTTCTCTCAAGCGCTAGAAATCCATTTTTTACCCTTACTAACCATGTCCGGAATCTATATCGCATTTATAGTTGGATTCTTGTCAACTTTGCCTTTCATAAATTGGATTCCTTCATTTTCAGACTCAAAGTCCTATTTAGGGCTTGAACAATCAAAAGAGACTATTAAGCAGGTGTCGCCAGATACTACTATCCCTAAATTTGTACCTTGGCTGTGTTTGGCCGCTATGGTTGTGACCTATATCAATATTGGTGCTTACTGGACTTATATCGATTTAGCGGCGCGCTCAGATGGGGCTGACCCAGAATGGGTGGGACTAATTTTAACTTTATCTTCATTACTTAGTGTGGTTGGCTGCCTGTTTGCGACTCTGTTAAGTAATCGCTATGGCTTGCTTAGACCTTTGTTAGTAACGTTGGTGTTTATGGCGATTATTGTTGGTATGTTGGCTAACGGTATCACTGATACAAATATCTTAATCAGTGCATTTTCCTTTAATTTTTTATGGATCTTCATTGATGTTTATCAAATGTCGACTATCGCCAACGTAGATAATAAAGGACGCTTTGCATCTTTAATGCCAGGGGCTCAGGGGTTGGGTCAATGGATTGGTCCGAATGCAGCGGCGACAATTTTAAGTATTAATCTTGGTTATTCTGGCGTTTTCGTAATGTGTGCGGCCGCGGCTCTTGTGGCCATGAGTTTATATTTATTTATGTACTTCCGCTTTAGACGCACGGTTCCTGAATTTGCCTATGCAACCTAGGTTTCTTGCCTGAGAGCGAGTTTGCCCCCTTCCATCTGACTTTTCGCGGATTATTGGTCGTTCTGTTGAGTGATGGTGTCGCATTAGTGACAGCGTCGCAAATGAAATTTCACGCATACTGGCGTCCTTTGTCCCGCAGTAGCTCGGCGTTAAAGATCTAGGGTTATTATTCTCGCTGTGTGTACCACTAATTAATTGTGATGAGTGTGGCGTCGGGTAGTTAGAAGGAGAATTCTGGTGTCAATTAGTGTGTTTGACCTATTTAAGATTGGTATAGGCCCATCTAGCTCCCACACTGTGGGGCCTATGTGTGCGGCCCAAGGTTTTGTTAATGGGCTTCGCGATAGCGCTAAGCTTGGCTCCGTTGTTCGAGTGAAAGCGGAAATGTATGGCTCGTTGGGTGCAACAGGTAAGGGTCATGGTACACCTGGCGCAGTAATAATGGGTCTGGAGGGAGAGCTTCCTGAAACGATCGATGTCAGGTCGATCGATAGGCGGGTGGAGGGTATTCTCTCTAATGGAAAGATCATGTTGGCTGGAGAGTACTCTATTAAATACAGCCAAAAGAACGACCTTGTATTGCATCGAAAAAAGTCACTCCCTTATCACCCCAATGGAATGAAGTTTTCGGCCTTTGATGCGGACAAAAATCTTATACAAGAAAGGGTTTACTACTCTGTTGGCGGTGGCTTTGTGGTTGATGAGGCTGCAGCATCCGCAGATTGTATTATTGAGGACAACACATCTATCCCATACCCCTTTGATTCTGCCCATGATTTATTAGCATTGTGCGATAAAACAGGGTTGACCATTTCTCAGCTGATGTGGGAGAACGAGTTAGCCTGGCGAAGTGAGGAAGAGATTAACCTGAACCTCTTTAAAATTTGGTCAGCGATGCAAGAGTGCGTTGATAATGGCGTCAGTACCAGGGGAATATTGCCAGGCGGTCTAAAAGTAAAGCGACGAGCCAGCGAACTTAAGATCAAATTACTCAGCAGACCCGAGGCCGCTCTATCTGATCCGTTAACAGTATTGGATTGGGTGACTCTTTATGCACTTGCTGTGAATGAAGAAAATGCGGCAGGAGGGCGAGTAGTCACCGCCCCTACTAATGGCGCGGCGGGTATTATCCCCGCCGTACTGCACTACTACATGCGTTTTGTTCCCGGAGCAAGTGACTCAGGTGTAACTCAGTTCTTACTCACCGCAGCAGCAATCGGTATTTTGTATAAGAAAAATGCCTCAATCAGCGGGGCAGAGGTGGGTTGCCAAGGAGAAGTGGGCAGCGCTTGTTCCATGGCTGCAGGCGCCCTGACTGCGGTGATGGGTGGTACGCCTCAACAGGTGGAGAATGCCGCTGAAATTGGTATGGAGCACAACCTTGGGCTGACCTGTGATCCGGTGGGTGGTTTGGTGCAAGTGCCATGTATCGAGCGTAATGCGATGGCCTCTGTAAAAGCAATTCATGCTGCAAGGATGGCGTTGAGTGGCGATGGGTCCCACTTTGTATCCTTAGATAAAGTAATTCTCACCATGAGAAAAACCGGCGAAGATATGCACAATCGCTACAAGGAAACCGCTCGAGGTGGCCTAGCTATTCATGTATTAGAGGTGCCAGTTAATATTACTGAGTGTTAGTAAGAGCCAATACCCTCTCCATTGCAGATCTTGAAAGGCTATGAAAGGCAGTAACGGTATTGAGGTGATAGCTAGTCCTCGATTCGAGGTCTAGCTACCTCCCTAAAAACTAGCGTGTCATATGCAAATTTGGAGTAATTGTTCAATTTACAGTTAGATTAACCTTGATCAAATCACCCACCTGAGGTTCAAAATCTCTTTTAACTATAAAACGATTCAGGCCATAGCTAACTGTGACTAGGTAGTGCTCTAGCCTTTCCACATCTTTTGTCTCGTATCTTGTTTTCGTTTGAGTCTCACATTTGGTGACCACATTTTTGTTTTGGGAGCTAACGTCGTTACCAATTTTGTTACCGAGTAATCCACCTAGAACTTTGGCCCCAGTGTTACCACCAAGCTTGTCAACAACAGCCACTCCTGCTGCTGCCCCGACTAAGCCACCAGTAGAACCAAAAGCACCGTCAACGACTTTCTCTAAAGCTCCTTTATTATTTCGCTTGTAGTCATGGCAAACTTCTGTCTCATATGACACAGGTGTTTGAACTGAAATGTTGCGGAAGACTGGCTTAGTCTTAACCACCTCCATATTTGTTTCATTTGCATATATGTTGGCTGACAACAAAACTGCGATAATTATTGAGTGTCTCATGGCTATATTCATCCTCTTATTGAGTCTGTAATCATAGCTAAATACCCTGTCTAGTCAAACCATGTGAGCGGGAAAGTTAGCTAAACGCAGCATTCAGAGCGCATTAGATACCCACGTGAAAGATCTTGGTGCTTATACACAGGTTTGAAAAGCCTTGAGACCTATTTTTGCTTGAGTATTAGCATGTCTTTTTGAAGTTGCTGTATCACCTTGTTTTGAGCATCAATTAGCGCCTGTTGTTCTTGAATGGCTTTAGTCAGCACAGGGACTAAAGTTGTATAAGTCACTCCTAATGTTTCACCTTTTTCTAGATCACCCTCAATACCCGTAATAGCCTCTGGCACAATAGGCTTTAGGTCTTGAGCTATAAAGCCAACTTGAAAAAGATCATTTGATTTTAATTGATAATCAACAGGCACTAACTCTAATATTGTCTTCAAACCATACTTGGTGTTTGTAATGTCTTTCTTTAATCTTCTGTCTGATGAGGCGGAGAAAGCCACTTGCCCCTCGATGACAACGACATTTGAATCGCCAAGTCTTATTTTATTACTTTCACTAACAGAAGCCCCGTTTCCAATAGCGGTGGCGTTAGTTAAATCTTCCGAAGCGACATCAGCCGCATAACCAATAGCAGTATTGTAAGTACCTGTTGTATTAGACAAGAGAGCATTTACCCCAGAGGCTGTATTGTAAATTCCGGTATTATTATAATAGAGCGCCCCCGCACCAGTAGCTGCGTTACCATAGCCTGTAGTGTTCTCATACAGCGCGACGGAACCAGTTGCTGTGTTATCAGTACCCGCAGTATTGCTATAAAGAGCCAAGGCGCCAATGGCTGTGTTTTTCTCACCTGTGATGTTTAAATATAAAGCTGCATAACCAGAAGCTGTGTTCCAAAACCCAGTAGTGTTTAAACCTAGAGCCCAGGCACCAGTGGCTGTGTTCCAATAACCTTCAGTGTTATCAGATAACGTATCATGACCAACAGCCGTATTTTTGGCCATTAAGTCTGTGGGAGTGGTGAGTGATGCGCGCCGCTATGAATGGGTGGTTGCCCTGCGTGCGGTAGAGACCATATGACGCACTCATCTCAATGCGACAACAGAACGGTGCAATCACAGGAATTGTGACTACTGCCGTTCTCACAGCAAGTAAGTCCGCTTCCACACCAATTGCTGTGCCATTGAATAATTCCGGCAGCGTTATCCTAGTGGTTATTTTACACTCCGATAATGTCTTTACATGTCTACCAACATATCAGACCAGTCTGCGCTTGTGATAGTTTGTCAATCAAAGTGTATTAGTTCGTCATGGCTGGCGGATTAATAGTGAGATATTTTGAGATTGTAAGATTGTGAATGGCCGGTGGCTGGGCTGTCGGTACTAAAACACTTAAAAGCGGCTAGCGGTGCCTAACATTCGACTACATCTTTTTGCCGGAAGGTAAGGTTGAGGAGTTGATTCAGGAAGACCGTCATGTGTTAGAAAAATATTACCCATCGCCGCTAAGTAACCCAGAGCAAACGGTGGTTATTAATAAGTGCCGCTGGCATCGCCTAAAAGGCTATCTCGATGATTTAGAAGCAAGAGTCTCTCGCACAGAAGTTTTCAATCCGGCGGAGTAATCCTTCGACTGCCCACAAAAGCATAAGCTGACTTTTGTATTAGCGGTAGAGCCTGACGATGACGTGCTGATTGTACAAGAGGAAGTGTTTGGACCAATGTTGTAGATCAAAACCTATCAGTCGTTGAATTAGATTTTTGATTTTATTATCAACAAACCTCGTCCCTTAATACTGTATTATTTTGGCAAAGAAAAACGCGAAATTGAAAGCCTGTGTCCGCCCACGACCTCTGGTGGTGTCACCATTAATGATTGTCCGGAGCATGCAGTTTTCCCAGACTTTCCCCTGGTGGGTGTTGGCAATCGGGGTATGGGGGCCTATCACGGTGTCCATGGTTTGTTACAGCTCAGTCATAGCAAGGCGGCGCATGCAGGGCTTGTTTCGCATGGGAAAGATGGTGAGGCCGCCTTGTACTGCGTGAAAAATCAAGATGTTTGAGTCCATGATCAAATGATATGCGAGTAGAAGCACATTTTATTTTATACGACATTGAGCTGAGGAGATTGCCGCATGGCAGTTGATAATAATACCCCGATATTAGTGGGGGTTGCAGAAGTTGTTGAACCACTGAAAGAAAATTTGAATGAGGCCTCCTCGGCGCAAACTCTGGCAGGCAACGCGGCAGAATTGGCGTTGCAAGATGCGCTTGATATTGAGCGTTTGGCACCTGAAATTGATGTGGTGGCCGTCACTCGAACATTTCCTGATTCCACACCAATGTGGCCTATGCCCTTTGGTAAAAGTAATAATATGCCACGCTCTATTGCTCAGCGAATCAATGCCAACCCACAGCATGCTATTTATACCAAGATGGGGGGTAATATCCCGCAAAGCTTAGTGAATGAATGGTCACAAAAACTGGCGGCCGGTGAAGCAAACATGGTGTTGCTGGCAGGGGCGGAAGTGATTGCTTCTACTAAGGCTGCGATCAAACATAAGGTACCTCTAAACTGGGCGGAAGATATAGAAGGGAGTCTGGACGATCATGGGTCGGGTCTCCAAGGCATGAGGGATGCTCAGTCCTTGAAGCATATGCTGATAGGGGCACCTCCCTGCTATGCACTCTGCGAGATGGCGAGAATGGCGTCACAAAAAAAATCGCTATCAACCTATGCCCGGGGAATGGCTGAATTGTTAGCACCTTTTTCAGAAGTGGCTGCGAGTAATCCTTATTCGATGTCCCCAAGAATTTACAGCGCCGAAGAAATTGCGACGCCCAGTGAAAATAATGGCTATGTGGCCTTCCCGTATACCAAAGCGATGGTGGCCAAGGTTCATGTTAACCAAGCGGCGGCATTACTGCTAACAACCGTTGGCAAAGCGCGGGCGTTGGATATCGACGAAAGCAAATGGGTTTACTTACACGGCTATGCCGAGACAGTCGAAAAAAGTTTATTGGAGCGCGAGGCGTTGGGGCAGTCACTCGCGTTGACCGCTGCCTATCAACAGGCGCTAAAACAAGCCGGTGTTGATACTCCCGATCTTGACTTTATCGATATCTATAGTTGTTTCCCTATTGTTGTTGCAGAGGCAAAGGCGGCTCTCGAATTGGTGGATAGTGATAAGGCGATGACGCAAACCGGAGGCCTGCCATTTTTTGGTGGCCCGGGTAATAACTATTCCATGCACGGCATTGCCAGTGTTGCCAGAAAACTTCGCGACAACCCAAAGGCATTTGGTTTGGTCGGTGCCAACGGTGGCATTATGCATAAACATGCGGTAGGAATTTATTCCTGTCAGCCGGGTTGGATCGCTTGCGATAGCTCATCAGTGCAGGCCGAGCTAGACAGCCAACCGGTCACTCAGGTAACTGAGAATCCGGAAGGTGAGGCGAGGATAGAATCCTACACAGTGCAGTTTGGTAGAGGGATGCCAATGTACGCGGTGATTATCGGCCGTTTAGATAAAACTGGAGAACGTTTTATTGCCAATAGTTTTGAAGGCGATGCCGAGATATTGCAGGCGTTGATGAGTAAAAACTGCGTTGGTCAGCGTGTGGTCGTGGGTAGTACTGGTAAAGGCAATCGAGTGGCCTTGAGTAAAGCAAGCCTACTAGCGCAGATGCCCCTAAGGTCAAAGCTTTGCCTGATGGCTATGAGTTTTGCTCAGCGGTGCGCAACGGTGATATTGAAGTGACCATCAATCGACCAGCGTCACATAACGCACTGCACCCCTATGCCCACGACGAACTCGGTGAGATTTTCGATGTTTTCGAAGACGATGATGACCTTTGGGTTGCCATTATCACCGGCGCTGGTGACAAGGTTTTTTGCACCTGTAATGACCTCAAATACTCAGCTAGCGGTAAGCCAATGTGGATCCCCAAATCCGGTTTTGGTGGCTTAATGTCTCGTCAACGTCGCAAGCCTCTGATTGCTGCTGTTAATGGTTTTGCGATGGGTGGCGGTATGGAAATCGCACTGGTCAGCGACATTGTTATTGCCGCAGACAATGCCATGTTTGCATTGCCGGAAGTGAAGTCGAGTTTAATCGCCGCCGGTCGTATCCCGCTTAAAGATGCGATGGATTTATTACTCATGGGCTGTCAATTAACAGCGGCTGAGGCCGAGCGTCTGGATATTTTTAATCGAATCGTACCCGCAGGCGAAGCCCTACAAGCGGCAAGAAAATACGCTGAAGCGAGTTGTAAAAATTCCCACAGTGCGGTGCAACTAAGCAAACAGCTTTTAAATGAAACTGCTAAACATGCTTCGATTGATCCTGTTGTGAGGGATATGCCGAATGCTGTTAACGATTTATTGAGTTTAGAAGATTTTATGGGAGGCCTCTACGCCGTCGCCGAGAAGCGTAAGCCGCGCTGGACTGAAAAATAATATAAAGCAACGAAATGACAAAAGCGCGCCAGTAGATGGCCATTAATCAAGCTGGCATTGCAGGATAAATAGAGACCCTTAGGGCAATTATTAAATGTTTTTCGGCGTTATGCCAATAAAAAATAGGTGGAAAAGAATGATACAGGATAACTCCCCACTCCCCTTAGGTCAGATGCGGGTTTTAGATTGCTGTGATCGTATTGGCCAGTCCTGCGGTCGCTTTTTAGCGGATTTGGGGGCAGAGGTTATTTTGCTTGAGCCCGAAGCTGGTATGACATCACGACAAAGGCCACCGTTGCATAATGGTGAAAGCCTATATTTTGCGGTCCATAATGCCAATAAAAAAAGCGTTGTTGTCGATCTACAATCTGGGCAGGGGCGTGAGCAGTTTCTGACATTAGTTAAATCAGCGGACTTATTAATTGATGGCGGTGAATTAACAGGGCGGGGAATTAGCCACGAAGAAGTTAGAGCGGCTAACCCACAGCTGCTATTACTTTCGATTACCGACTTTGGTCTTAAGGGGCCTTATAAAGATTTTATCGCAACTGAAGCCGTGCATGCGGCCATGGGGGGCTTTCTTAGTCGCTCGGGTATAGCTGGACGCGAGCCTTTGCTGCCCCCCGGTGAAATGTCTTATGAAACGGCTTCCATTCAAGCGGGCTGGGTAGCGTTGCTCGCCTATTGGCAACGGCAAAAAATTGGTAAAGGAGACTTGCTGGATTTTTCGATCAATGACGCGGTTTCTCAGCTAATGGACCCCGCTATTGGTGCTACCGGTAGTGCCGCAGTAGGCCGAACGCCAATCGAGATGGCACCTCATGGTCGCCCTGTTGTAAACCGGATTCCAGGTGAGATGCCTTCCTTGGCGCTACTTTACCCCTACTACAAATGCGCCGATGGCTACGTTAGAATTTGCACGCTCAACCCCCGCCAGTGGATGGCGATGTCGGATTGGCTAGGGCCGGATCACCCCTTGACCGATCCCAAGTATGCCGAGACCGCAGTTCGTATTTTTAAAATTGATATAGCCAATGCCCTGGTCGCCGACTTGGTTAAAGATAAAACTCGGGTCGAACTTGTTGCCGAGGGTCAGCAGCGTTGTATCCCAATCGCTTCGGTCACTAAGCCTGTTGAAGTATTCAATAATGAACATTACCGCGAACGAGATTTATTTACCGAAGTGCCATTTCAGAAAGACAAGGGGATGCTGCCTTCTGGTTATCTGCATATGGATAATCGCAGAATTGGTATACGTAAGCTAGCGCCGCAACTGGGAGAAAATACCGTCGACGTTTTCAAACAAATACAGCCCAAGGTATTGGCATGTGAAAGCGCAAAGCTAATCAGTCATCCACTAAAGGGCATCACCGTGCTCGACCTTGGCGTGATTGTGGCAGGCGGTGAGTTGGGTCGCCTATTTGCCGATCAAGGTGCCGCGGTTATTAAGTTAGAAACTAAAGCCTATGCCGATGGCTTGAGAAGATCATCTGATGGCAATCCGGTATCGATGACTTTTGCGCAAGGGAGTCGCGGTAAAAAATCTTTCGGGCTTAATCTGCGTTCAAAACGAGGCATGGCGATTTTTAAAGATTTGGTTAAAAAATCAGATGTAGTTATATCCAATTTTAAGCCCGGCACCACCGAATCATTAGGTATCGACTATCAATCGTTGAAAGAGATCAATCCCGCTATTATCTGTGCTGAAAGTAGTGCCTTGGGCAGCATGGGGCCTCAAGCCAAAACGATGGGTTATGGCCCGCTCGTCCGTGCCAGCACATCGCTTTCCACTGTGTGGCGCTACCCCGATCAGGAAGATGGTTTTGGCGATGGTGTTACGATTTACCCCGATCACTTTGTTGCCAGAACCAGTGCGACGGCCATTATGGCGAAATTGATCGACAGGGAGAAGTCCGGTATCGGTGGCTTTGTAGATCTCTCCCAAGCTGAATGTATTATCAACGTAATGGCCACTGAATTTTTAAGAGAGTCAATCGAACCCGGCTCTATGGTTCCTAGGGGAAATCGAAGCGAATTTGATGCGCCAAACTCATTATTTCAATGTCGAGGTAATGATGAGTGGGTGGCGATTTCAGTGACTAATGATCAACAATGGCAAGCCTTATGTGATCTCATAGGGAACGATGATTTAAAAAATAATATTGGCTATGTCACTGCCGAAGGCCGAGTGGCCAGACGCGAAGAATTGGAAAAAATCGTATCTGCGTGGACATGTAATTTCAGTCCTTATGAGATTATGCAAGCGTGCCAAGAAAGCGGTGTCCCGGCAGGCAATATGCTGCGTTTGTCAGAGTTCCTTGGTAACACACATCTTCGTGAGAGAGGCTTTTTTCGGACACTCAATCAGCCTACCGCTGGTCGTCCGTTAGATACAGAAAATGCCCCAGTGGGAAGTAGTGAACTTTTGCCTGATCCTGACATTACTCGTGCGCCCGCACGGGCGGAGCATACTCGTGAAATTGCAAAAGAATATCTTGGCTACAGTGATTTAGAGGTAGATGCCTTAATTGAAGCGGGAGTTCTCGAAACTGGAAGCCCGGGTGATGCTGGTGTCATGAAGCAGAAAATAAAAACTGTCTTAGTTTCCCATGCGACTAAGGCGTTTTTGAAATTTAGGGCGTTTAGGGAACAATCTAGCGGATGATTGGGAGCGGTTAAACGCGCGCTAACTGGATCGAAAGGCTTATAGTGAAATTGAAAAGTGCGGGAAAAATAAAATGTATGGCCGCCTAACATTGTGATTTTCCATTTATGTAGGTCGTTCTACTATTAAGAGTCCATAGGGATATTTATACCCTCTCTTTTTTCCTCACACTGTGAGGTTTCTTATTTTAATTATTGTTGCTGGTATTTATTTTCAGGGCTAAAAGAGAAGGTGGCCGATCAAAAATATAGTCATAATGAAGTGAGAAAATCGAGTGAGTTACGAGTATTTAAGGAATTAGTATCTGGAAATTAGTTATCATTCTCGCCATGTTGTTTTGCGCTGAACGCCTACGAAATGTAGGCGGCAACTTGGGCAGTTGTATCAAATATTTTCGGAGGTCTTTTAAAGATAAAGATGCAATCGATGATAAGAGCGAAATTACTATGATAGAAAAAGTTGGCTTGCAAGAAGGTTTACTTCGTTAAATGCAATCTTGGTTATTAATTTCCAGAATGCTTGCGGTATTGATCTGGGGGAACGCCGGTCCAGTTTTTGAAGGCTCGAACAAAGGCGCTAGCCTCTGAAAACCCTGCTCGCTCAGATACTTGTTCTATTGATAACTTATACATACCAAGATAGTAAAGGGCCGCGTCAAGTCGAGTTTGGTTTTTAATATCTCGGTAACTGGTACCTTCTTTAACTAATCGTCTTCGCAGAGTATGGCCTGGGATACCTAATGATTCAGCGATAGCATTAAACCTCGGAATATCTGTCAACTCCGCCTCGATAATCTTGCGGATTTTGCTGGACCACAATTTGTTATCATAAGTTAAGATCAACATCTCATAGAAAGGGTGACGCGAAAAACGGCGTAATGACAGGGCGTCTTGTTTAATGGGATTACTGAGGTATTCAGCTGGAAACTCCATGCTGTATTCGGCCTGGTCAAAAATTATCGGTGACTGCACGAACATGTGAGGATATTCATGATGATGTGCCGGTTTCGGGCAGCTAAAGCGAAAGGCTGTGACCGGAAGCCATTCTTCAACCAGCCAGCTAATGAAACGATAGGAATACATTAGGCAGGAAGCATAGGGAAAACGTTCCAGGGCCACCTTACTGGATGACTTGGGTATAAAAAAAGCACTGTCATCCTTTAGGGATAACTCTAAGATAATCCCCCAATCGATAAGGTTAAAGAACTCACAGTATCTCTCCAGTGCTTCCCCTAAGGTTTTTGAGCTGATACAGGCATGGCTCATCATCTTCCAGGCACCCAAGGGTAGAGGCTTACCGGTGTGCCCAAGCATTTCGTCATTCATCACCAGCATCGCATTGCTCCGCAGGCGAGCAAATTGCTGTGCGGTAACTCTTGTTTCACCGGAATGAAACAAATTATTGGGGATTCGGCTACGTTTCAATAATTCATCGAGATCGTAGCCCTGAGCAAAGAAGTGGCTAAGACTAGCATGTACAAAGTGCATATCGAGAGAAATTTTACGGCCTGTCTGCATGGTTAAATATAACTCTTATTGTAATAAAGGACGATAGGAAGAGAATAATATTAAAACCCCGAGTAAGCAGTCAAACAATTAACGAAAAAAACGCCAGAGTGAAATCACTTTACTATTTTTAAACTACAATCCTCAACCCAATGTCCGCCGTTTATTTTGCCTAAAAATGCATCTCTATGCGCTGTTAAATTCGGTCAATTTCACTGTAATTGTCAGTCATTGTATAAATCACCCCATTCCTTAATCATGGGTTATGGCTTTGCGTAAAGTGATTTCTTCTTTTCTGCCGGTCACAGGATTATAAAGCCTAATAAAAGACTGCCAGCGATCTGGAAAAATTTAGGTGATGCGGTAGTCATCGTCTCCATTAATGCTATTGGGATATAACTGTATGTACGCTGATGCAGCATCGGATGTAAAGATAGAAACGCGCGGAAAAATATTATTTGTGACAATTAACCGCCCCAGCTCTATGAATGCGGTAACTCCCGAAACCAACAGGCAGTTGGGGCAAGTCTTCAGGGATTTTGAAGTCGATCCAAACTTGCGTATAGCGATTCTTACTGGTGCGGGTGACAGAGCTTTTTGCTCGGGTAATGACCTTAAATTTACTGCCACAGCCACCCCGGAACAGCGCCAACAACCCGCCGAAGGCTTTGGTGGTTTAACCTCTTTTTATGATCGTAAGAAACCCGTGATTGCCGCCGTTAATGGTATCGCCTATGGCGGTGGTTTCGAGATTGCATTGGCGGCTGACATGATTATTGCAGCAGACAATGCCAAATTTGCCTTGCCGGAGCCCAAGGTAGGTTTGGCTGCTTTAGCGGGTGGTATGCATCGCCTGCCACGACAAATTCCTCTCAAGCAAGCTGTAGCGGCCATGATTACCGGCGACCCTATCAGTGCGAAGCGAGGCGAACAGTTGGGCTTTGTCAATAAGCTTGTGCCACAGAAACAGCTGCTTGAAACAGCCATCGAATATGCCAATAAAATTGTTGCCTG
>Ga0257114_1002072_pt1 | contig 13681 bp, 5 predicted proteins | sample SI112_10mmetaG_FD_190149 | JGI IMG/M metagenome (GOLD analysis project Ga0257114, IMG submission 190149) | Marine microbial communities from Saanich Inlet, British Columbia, Canada - SI112_10m | ecosystem: Environmental > Aquatic > Marine > Inlet | place: Canada: British Columbia | collected...
ACATTCTTTTCCCGTCACTAGACATTGATAAACCACCAAGAGTAATAGTACTGCTGCTATTACCAGTAAGAGTTGATAAATCCATTGTCCCTGATGTTTTCGTTAAACTATTACCAGAATTGCCTACACTAAATGCGCTAGGTAATGAATATACTTCAATACCGCCATCGCCTAGACCGCTACCGTGCATCATAAGTTTAAGACCATCTGGCGATATTACTATTGCTTCCGGATCTACATTTCCATCGAAGTTTGCAAAAGATGTATATGACAAAGTAGACATATCAAATCCAGTAGAAAGTGCAAATTCAACAACTGAATGATATGGGACATTATCAAACAAGGTACAGATCATTTTTGTTCCATCAGAGTTAAATTGAAAACTGAAGGGATTAAAATTTGTTGTAGACGGAAGTCCATCAGCACCACTAAAACTGTTCCAGTTTCCGCCATTATTAAGATAATAATAACCATTGTAAGACTCTGTACTTGGTGACCAAGGTGTACTCAGTGTAAACTGTTTTATTACATCAGATCCATGATCACCTACAAAAAGTTTTGTACCATCAGGGCTTACAGCTAACCCATATTGAGTACTATTAAGTTGCCCACTAAAATTATCACCCGTAGCTTCAGTCATAGTAGCCAGATCAAATGCTGTAGATAAGTTCCATCTTTGTATGTTTCCAGATGTCATAACAAGTGCTATAGTTCCTGTAGGATTAAAAACAACATTACGAAGATTATTAAATGCGTTTGACGTAGGTGAAACATTATTGTTGTAAACCATTGAAGCGCCAGAACCACTTGCGCCTGTAGGAAATACGATATCTGCTGCTACTGAATAACCACTTAATTCAATACCAGTTCCATCCGCCTTACCTTGTGAAGATGTGAGTGTCCAAGAAGAAATTGCAGAAGTATCCGCAAAAGCAGTGACTGACTTATATGTTCCAGAAGTTGCTGTGATAATAGCAGATCCAGAATTGCCGACTACTTTCTTACCCACATCTGATGCGCTAAATGCGGTACTTGTGGAAACTGAAAACTGTCTTACATAGCCATTGACAGTATCACTTATATACATCTTGCTGCCGTTGTTATTGAAAGTAATATCACCGGCGCCCATAGAACCTCCAAATAAAGTATTTACATCTGCATTTGTACTTGTATAACTTACTGTACTAATATCATATGCAGTACTTAGAGTAAATACATGTGGTCCTTTAGTCGGCACATCATCGTTATTATTGACAAATAGTTTTGTTCCGTCATTATTAAATTCAATTCCATAGTTTGCCCAGCCGGTGCCGGATAGAACATACAGTGTTTGGCTTCCTGCAGTGCTAAGATCATAATTGGTTGATAGAGAATATTCTGCAATTCTACCACCAGTTGCGCCGCCATCAACTATTGAAACAAAAACTTTTGATCCATCATTATTAAAAGTAAATCCCCAAGCAAAATTATGAGCTGTCAAATTTAAATTTACGGAATCGTAGCTTGCTGTACTGATGTCATACGCAGTACTTAAAGAGTACTGCCAGATTCGACTTGAACTTGCTGAACCATTCCAAGCCACAGTATAGAGTTTAGTTCCATCACCGTTAAATCTTGAAGCGGTAGGGTATGTGAATTGGCTAAAAGCATATGTTTTACTGTCATATGTATTAGTACTTACATCATATGCTGTGGAAAGACTATATTGATATATACCTCCACTACTATTATGTGCAGTTACATACGCTTTAGTACCATTGTTATTAAATATTGTACTATAAGCTCCAAGGAACGCTGTGTATTGTGCATTTGAAACATTATCGTACGTGGCATTAGCTACATCATAGTAAGTTGTATTTGCGGCACTGTTTGTAAAAGTACCATCTCCAGTTGCACTTGGTGTTAGATTGGCAGAAGAATAAGAAATAGGCTTTTCATCATAAAAGTCATAATTTGTGGCATTAGCATTAACATCCCATTGACCTTTTGAACTGAATCCTGCTTGAGGAACCTCTTTAAATACTGATACAATAGGGCTTACGGCATCAATACTATCTGCCATATTAAATGTAACAGCTTGGTTAGAATCAAAAGATTGAGTAAGTGTATTTGATTTAATACTACTTGGTGCAATCTCTCCGCCAGATAAAGTTTGACCAACTGTTTCAAGATCTGCAATGGCTGGAGGTAAAGCAGTAGTTGGAACTTGAGTTGAAGTTCCTAAAAGTTTTGATAAATTTCTTGCATTACTTGCCATTTTTTATTCCTATTTTAATGCGCTATGAAACCCGTTGGAACTGCGTAATTGAGGTTGCTGCCTAAGTTAAACGTTCCATTGTATCTTGTGGCGTTGCCACTTGAAGATCCCAGCATCACTTTGAAAGCTGTTGTGTTTATATTACCAATTACATAACCACTATCGGATGCGGGATTCTTTTCCCAAGTGCCATTAACCCCAAACCAGACTTCTCTCGTAGATGTATCGTAAGCTATCATAATAACATCGCCTGTGACGTTACATGCACCAAGCGCTGGACTACTTGATCCAGACGGATAATAAGTTCCAAACCATGTTTTTATCCCTTTCCACTCTGTATAGTTGTACCCCGCAGACGCTACACTTGCATCGACAAGTCCAACACTAAGGGGTTTTGATGCTCCAGAAGTCATTTCTGAACCCATAACAACTTCAAAGTAATATTTTCCAGTTTGTAAATTGCTTGAAAAACGTGCGCCGTTTTCGTTGGTCAAAGCATCCGTAAAATCAAAAGAGTTCGTGCCATTTGAATTAAAAGTTGGGCCAGATGTTGTGATGTCTACTGAAAACGTAAGAGCTACAACTGTGTTTGCTGTCGTCACTTGAGCTCCATCCGAGGCTTTAGTCCGAAATGTAAATGATCCTGCATGGCTGGTATTTGTTGAAGGCGTTAGAGTAAAAACGCCGCCGCTTTCAGTTACATTTGTAATCTGATTCGGAAGTGAGCTTGCGGCGTACACTGTTGAATCACTAAACCCATCCCAATCATAAGTAACAGGAAAACCAGTTTCATCAACAGCCTCCGCAGAAATAGTTGATGTTGATCCACCGGCATTTAAAGATAAAGTTGATGGTGGCGGTGTGACAAAACGAGGACTTACGTTAAATCCATGCTGAACTCTTTCCCATTTTGATCCATTCCAAATGTGTAAAGCCTTTTTATCACTTGTAATTTTTAAATCACCGATAGTGTTATCAGTAGTTGGTAATGCGGCATCATTAGCAACAGGAGTAGCACCACCAACACCTTCGGGTATTGACTTCACTGGTATTGTGGCACTACCGCCACCCAATAAGTTTGCTAAATTTCTTGCTCTCGATACCATCTTTATAACCTTTTAGTTTATACTATTTATTCTTAATATAATCATTACCATTTTTAGTATTTTATAATGATCATTTTATTTCCTATTAATATCTATTTTTATCTCATTTGATATTGAACTACCATGGGTCTTTTTTCATTTAAAATATATAAATATTTACCATTAACATCCCATGCAATATTTTTACCGCTTTTTATCTTATAATCAAATTTTATATCTTTAGGATCAAAAGTTGTACTATTAACCATACTAGACCATTTAGTGTCTAAAGATAATTCTCTTATCTTCCCTAAACTAACAATATGTACATTTTCTCCTCGCCTATCAATAAATATACTTTCACAATTACTCATAGCTAGTCGATTTTTAGATTGTATAGTAGTAGTGTCCCACGCGGTTGACAAATCATATTGTCTTATATATCCACTACTTCTGTCAGCTATATACATTCGGGTGCCATCATTTTTAAAATAAACACCCCGTGGATCTGCAGATGGCGTTGATAAAGTGTTTAAGTTAATGTAATTTTGAACAATTGGATCCTGACTTGTATTAAAACTGGTTAGATCGCTATTTGTATATAGAGGAAGCTTATATAGTCTATCAGCAGTGCCATTGTTATCAACTACAAATAGATAATCCGAACTACCATAAATACCTTGAGGTGCTGAAGAACCAAATACATTAGAAGTTGCATTAACTGCGCTACTAGGATCCCAAGCTGTTGACATAGAATATTTTTGCATAGTATTACCAGTCATAATGTAAAAAGCATTTCCGGAACTTGAAACTTGAAGTGAAACTCCTCCAGAAGAAACTGTTTTAGAATTTTGTTGAGCTTGTAGGGTAGAGATATCCCATGGAGTTGTAAGTGATCTGTGAAATACAGTATTACCTCCCGTCATTTCTAATAATTGATCACCATTACCTGAAAATGATATATCAGTAACCGACGAGCTAGTAAATGTGTGGTAATGACTCGCAGTGAAAATATCCCACGGATCGGATAAGTTATATTGTGCAATAACATTAGTACCAATAATATACATTTTTGATCCGTCATAACTAAATTTTATATCATTATAATTTCCCGATTCAGAAGTAGCATCTATGCCGTCAATATCTACTAAAGTTGAAGAAAAAGGATCCCAAGGGGTAGATAATCCATACTCATATAAAGTAGAGCTAGTAGCAAAAAACATTTTAGTGCCGTCATATTTAAATTGTATATCAACAGGATTACCTAATCTAGGACCATAAGTGACCGAATTCCAAAAACTACTCCAGCTTGCTGTTGTAATATCAAAAGGTGTAGTCATAGTAAAAATATCAATACCATCTCCTGACGTTCCAGTAATATACAATTTAGTGCCGTCAGAACTTATATCAATACCAGTTCCTCCGTTTTCATATTCATTTACACTAACCTTACCATCATAAGTAGCTGTATTTACCATCCACGGTGTTGAAAGAGTATATCCAAGAATATCATAAGATGATCCATTTAAATATATGTACATTTTTGTGCCAGAATTGCTAAAACATATACTTCGACCAGAGTCGGTATCTACAAAATTTTCAACGGCAAAGAAATCTGAATGATCAGGGAAATTAGCAGTTTTAAGGTCCCATGCGGTCGATAAACTATATTTAACTACTTTATCTTCATCTGTTCCCGAAATAAATAATTTTAACCCATCACTACTAAAACAAATTGATGTAGGTACTGATTCTCCTTCATAATAATTAATATATGGAAGTTCTATTGCATAATCATGACTAGCTGTTGAAATATCCCAAGCAGTACTTAAGTTATATACATCAATATCGTCACCTGAATTTCCTGTTATATACATTATAGAACCATCGGATTTAAAAAACAAATCATATGGTACATTTTGATTTGCAGATATAGAAAAAGATGCATCAGCAGCGCCGCCTGCAGGTAAATCCCATGCCGTGCCTAAATTGTACTGGTAAACCGTATCAGTAGAACTAGAAACAAAGTAAAATTTAGTACCATCGGATTTATAATAAAAACCTTGAGGGTCTAGAACCGAGTTCATAGGCCCCCTATTTGCTAGACTAACCGAAGCAGTAGAAACGTCCCATGCGATAGATAAATCATATATGGAAAATGTATCACTTGATGTTCCGCACATATAGAGTTTTGTCCCATCTGGCTTAAAGAATATACCTGATACGGCGGTATCTTGACTACTAAACGAAAATTTTTGTACATATGTTGCAGTAGATAAATCAAATGCTGTTGATAGATTATACTCATTAACATCATCTCCGCTACTGCCTGTAATATACATTTTAGTACCGTCAGGTTTAAGTTGAATACCCCCAACATTAGCTTCTTGTATACCCAAATACATAACATTTTCACTTATATCTGGGCTTGCTGTTGAAATATCCCAGGCAGTACTTAAGTTCCATTGCAAAAGATTTGATATAGCCTCTGTATACAGTTTAGTGCCGTCATTGCTAAAATAAACCCAGCCTGGTGAATTATCATAATCTGTCATATCAAGAGAATAAGAATCTAAACTTCCTGTAGTAATATCCCAAGGTGTACTTAATGTATATGAAACCAATCTATCAGCACCTCCGCCCATTAAATATATTTTAGTACCATCAGGTTTAATATAAAATGATTGAGGAGCACTATCTCCAGGGTTAACGTTTAATGAATTATAATACACTGCTGTTGAAATATCCCATGCGGTGCTTAAATTCCACTGAAATATTGTATCTGCTGAATCATCTAAAACATACATTTTAGATCCATCTGCGCTAAATCTTAAACAATGTAAATCGTTAGTAGTAACACTATCCACATTAAGAGATTGATAAAAAGTTGTAGTTGAGAGATCCCATGCAGTTGATAAGTCATATTCATAAATATAATCTGGCCCAGATATTCCCCCCATGTACATCTTAGTTCCATCAGATTTAAAATATATTGATCTAGGTGATGTATTTTCATTTGTGACTGAGAAGCTTTGTTCGTAGTCTTGGTGAAGAGTGTTAAAAGAAAAAGGTATTCCAAATCTATACTTAAATACAGTATCACTCCCATCAACAAGCTGAAATAGCCAATTTCCGTCGTTTGAAATGTATCCATCATTTAAAATAGAATTTTCAAGCCTTATTAAACCAGGACTAGTAAGATTTAATGGTCCATTTTCAAGAGACCATCCTATCTTATTATTAGGAAATGTTCCAGCTTTAGTTTTAAGAAAATGTGCATTGGAAGTAAATATGCCAGTGTTTTCTGTTATATTTTTTCCAATAAAACCTCCGTTTAGTTTCACGATATTACCTCATATGAACATACAAAATGAATATCTGTTGCCCCAGCTTTTACTTGTAAAGAATCACCTTCGCGTAAGTAAATACCATGATCCTTTGAGATACTGATTAGAGTAGTGCTTGTCGGTATTGTAATATTGCTGGCAATAGCATAAGAAGTACCTCCTCTAACAAAATTGATAGACACGTCTGTATCTATAGCTATATTTGTATTTGTAGCTACAACTGAATTTATTTTATATACTTTATTACTTGAAGAAGCGTTTGCTATAAGATTAGCAAATGAGGTTGTAGCTACAGCGCCAACACTTTCTCCCAGTATTGATGTCACATTAACTATGTTAGGATTTGCCATCCTGTTATCCTCCGAATAAGAAATTAAATGCTATTGCTTTAGACGATGATGTAGATCCTTCAATAGGAGCTGGTTGACCTACAGAATCAACAAATGATATGGCTCCAGGTTGAGTTGGATTTTCTTTAATTTGAACACCACCAATGTGTAAAGTTCCGCCTGATAGATATAAATCTTTCCACTTTTTAGTTGGTGTGCCTAAACTTCTTGAACTGTCAAAATCAGGTATTATATCCTGTGATACTGAAGTTAAATTGACGGATGCTTGTCTTGCTTGAATGTAAGCTGAATCAATTATACTTAAATCTGCAGTTGCTTGTCTTGCCTGAACATAAGCTGAATCCACAAAACTTGCATCGATAACATTAATATTAAATTGTTTAGTGTAGTCATAAATAAGAAGTTCAAATCCAGCATTTGCAGGATCTACAAGAGTAATAGATGTACCATTAGTTGCAGTATAATCTGTGGTTGGTGTGAGTAAAATACCATTTAAAAATACTTGTACAGTACCAGCAGTATATGAAAGTGTTGTTCCATCAACATCTACGCCACCAAACAAAGTTTGATTAGCAGCCGCAACAAATCTATATTTATCTACAGTAGCAGTTGCTCCATACTGAGGAATTCTTGCTGTAACATAAGCAGAATCAATGCTACTTAATTGTGTTGTAAAATATTTATCAAAGTTATTTACTACTAATTCAAAATCTGAATCCGTAGCCTCGGTAAGAGTAATAGTATTACCACCAGATGTTGTAAAATCTTCTCCCTGGTATAAATTAACACCATTCATAAATACTACAATGTTATTTGAATCAAATGCTAAACTATTACCAGCATCGTCATTACCAGTAAAGATTGTCTGAGGTGCAGTTGTAGTAAATTTAAATTTATTAATATTAGTAGTTGCAGAATGATTTGGTATTCTAGCTGCAACATAAGCTGAATCAACAATATCATCTAAATCAAGAATAAATCTGGTTGAAAAATTCTCAATTAATACTTCATTACCCGAATTAATTGAATCAAGAAGTGTTACTGAATTACCGGATGATGTTGTATAATCTTGTGATTTGGTAAGAAGAATACCATTTAAGTGTACTTGTACTGCTCCATCAGAAAATGCTAAAGTATTTCCGTTTGCATCATTTCCAGTATAGGTTGTCTGACCTTCTGTTGATACATATCTAAATGTATCAATTGATCTATTGCCGGCATATATCTCGCCAATTCTTCCAGAAATGTAAGCAGAGTCAACAATATCAGTGGATACATATATCTCACTAATTCTACCCGTAATATAAGCAGAATCAACAATATCTAACATATCTTGCGAATCTATACCAGGAGAACGATATAGATTTGAGAATGTATTAATTGCTATTTGATCGCCAGCTGAAGCGGAATCAACAAGAGTAAGAGTATTTGAAGATGCGGTTGTAGTATAATCTGTTCCATTTATAATAAGAACACCATTAACTGATACTATAACATTAGAATTATCTTGATCAATAACAAGCGAAGAACCGTTATCGTCCGCACCAGTAAATGCTGTTTGACCAGAGTCAGCCGTATAGAAATAATTTGATACAGAACCTCTAGCTGGATATGACACACCAACTCTATTTGTAATATAATCTGAATCAAAGTAAGTTGCTAAGTTATCTGTGCTTGTTGGATCAAAAGATACAATAGATATTTCATCAGATGTAGCAGCTGCAAATGTAAGAGTTAATGTGTTTTCATTTGATAAATTATAATCATCTGTTTTTAATAAAAGAACACCATTTAAATATGCTGCTAAATTATCACCAGTAAATTGTAAACTATTTGAATTATTGTCTGAACCACTAAATGCAGTTTGACCAGAATCGGCAGTATATACATATGTATTAACACCACCTGAAACAAGAGCTGAAGATGTTTTTACATCTATATTTTGAATTATTACATCTTGATTAATATCAAGAGCAGGATTAAATATTAAAGTGTGATTTCCTGTAGTGGTATAATCCGCACCTTTTTGTAAGAAAATACCATTTAAATAAACATTTACATTTATAGGATCAAAAGCTAAAGTATTTCCAGCACTATCTGCTCCAGTAAATACCGATTGACCAGAATCAGAAGTAAATTTAAATGTATCAACACCACCATCTACTGTAATATTTGTGGAAATACCAAATTGTCTTGCTTGGACATAAGCGGAATCAACAATTGATATAATATCAGCAGAATCAACTGTTCCAGATCCACCGCCGCCAGAATTTGTAGAAGGGGCAAATGTAAATACACCGGTTGAACTATTATATGATAAAGTACCGCCGCCTGAAGCAGATGCAGTAGTAACAGATAGATCCGTTAGAGATATTCCAGCACCACCTCCAGATTGTCTAGCTTGAACATATGCTGAATCGACATCTGTTAATATAATTGCAGAAACTGTAGCCGAATCTGTTCCACTACCAGATCCGCCAGATATTGTAATATTACCGGATCCGAGTAGCGTGGATCCATTTATTGTTTTAATATTAGTTCCAGAAACCAGTGTAGATTGAGCATCCGTAATACCGTAACCAGAAATAGTAGTTGGAGTACTAGATAAAGACCCGAATGCTCCGTCAAATGCATCCGTAATACCGTAACCAGAAATAGTTGTTGGCGTACCTGTAATTGTTGACCAAGCCTGATTATGGGCAGCTGGTGTAAATGTAGAAGGTACTCCTGTTAAAGAACCATAAGCACCATTAAATGCATCTGTAATTCCATATCCAGAAATAGTTGTTGGTGTGCCAGATATATTAGACCAAATATTAGAAGTTGCAGCAACCGAGCCTGCGCCCATTCCGGAATGATTAGCACAGTAATAGAATAGTGCTGGTGTTCCAAAAGTAACAACTATCTGCACATAAGATCCGGCAAAACCCGGTGTTCCTGAAATAGTAACTCCTGATGTATACTGAGAACCACTATTATGTGTTCCATCATCAGTCGTAGAAAATCTTAATGGATGAGAACTATTAGATGAATTAGACTGATCGAACTTGTAAGTTCTACCTGGTTGTAAATGTAGAGTTGCCTGTGACTGCCCATCTAAGACAAATTTTCCTCCAGCGACTGTAACCGCAACATCTGTAACTGTATCAAGTTTAGTATTAATTAGTGTAGTATTAGCGCCGATTGAAGCAGATACTGTTCCCGCAAAATTAGAATCATCACCAAGAGCAGCAGCTAATTCGTCTAAAGTATCGAGCTGTGATGGCGCCGCATTAACTAATGCATCTATTTTTAATTGTGCTCTAGTATCGGCTCGGGCATCGGTATAATAAAGATTAGCACCTTCTGTTACATGATCTGTTGTGGTAGGTATGGTAAATCCACCGGTTGCAGAATCATAATTTGCTACCCCAGTTGAAAGACTGAGAGACGATCTTGTTCTAGTTTCTGTAAAATATCTGGCAGTGTTATGTTCAGTAAGATCGGCTGTGGTCATAGCCGACATATCAAGCTTAACTTTAGAACCGCCTAGATTTTCAAAACTAGGTATACCGCCTGAATCCTTAAGTGTAACATTACCAAGAATAAGTGAGCTACCAGAAAGATACAGATCCTTCCACTTATTATTCGCTGATCCTAGATCGCGATGCTCATCTGAATCTGGTATTAAATTTCCATTGCCTGATGCAAGCTTAGAAAATAAACTGGCCTTACTCATTTAATATTCCTTAATTGTCTACCTTAGCGCCTGCTCTCCATTGATAGCAGCTCCAATATCTTGCTTTCCATTTTGGTCCAGGATTATCACAATTATGTCTTGCTCTAAATGATTTGCGTCTAGCGGGATCGTCTCTTTTAATTTCCATGTTCGGATCGCCAAATCCTACTTTTACTATATTACCTTTTTCATTTTTTACATAAACATAAAATTTCTTTTTACCATCATTCGAACGAGAAGGATCATTAAGTTTAACCTTACGCCCTTGATATTCAGCTTCAGTAATTTCTAAATCTTCATAAAGATTACATTCTTCACAAATATTATCAATCTCTTGTTCTCTGTATGTTTTAAACTGTTTCACTATAGAGCCCTAACTTTTATATTTGCATTTACTAATGACTTAATATTTATAGTTGAACTATTTGGAAATTCTGCAACATAATCTGTTCCTGGAATTGCTTCTCTTATTATAGCTTCAGCATCATAGTTAATCGTGACGCCGTCTGAAATGGGGCTACTGCCTGAAGCTGCATAGGGTGCAATCATTAGGTCTAATGTATCCGCACTATCTTGACTAAAGTGATATCCGTCAGCTACGGCATCCAATTGTGCTTTATTCATACGATTGAATGCTTGAGCACCTAAAGCTTGCTGTAATGTTGCATACTCATTATTATTCGTGCCGTTGACCCAAGTTTCTGATGTGCCGAAACCTGTAGTGGTTGTAGTAAAAGAATTTGCGCCATAATTTGATCCGCCAGAAGATTTATTTTTAGTAACATATAATTTCTTTCCGCTGTTTGCCCAACACATTGCAGTGATGGTTGTACTTGATCCACCTAGATCAAGCCCCGGCTGAAAAGATATATTATTATAAGAAGCTGTGCTTGGATCCCAAGCGGTAGATAAATCATACTCTCTTATATAATAGGTATTTGGAGATCCGTCATATAATAGAAGATACATTTTTAAACCATCATCATTAAATAGAATATCTCTTCCAGAGTTACTATTTAAAAACGCAGATGTTACTCCTATATAACTACCTGTTGTTATATCCCAAGGTGTTGTTAAATTCCAAGAATAGATAGTGGAATTATATCGTAAAATATACACCTTTGAACCATCAGATTTAAAGAAAAGACCATATGATTCATACGCAGGTCCTGCAGGATAATTTTCGGTTGCTGTGTGTGATGCTGTTGATACATCCCATGCAGTACTTAATGCATACTCGCTTATAGTGGCTGTACTTTGAGGATTTAATACATACATTTTTGTACCATCCGGCTTAAAGAAAAGACCCCAAGGATGTGTAAGCCCAGTCAGTGCATATGAAACATTATTATAAACACCAGTACTAAGATCAAATGGTGTAGACATATCAAATTGCCATACCCTTTGTTGTTGATATCCAGTAATATAAAACTTTGTGCCATCTGAACTAACTGCTATACCCTGTTCAGCTTCTTCGCTTGTATCAGCTGTAGTATCGAAATTTTTATTATCATAGGTTTCATTAGCAAGACCGTATCCTACCACACTTCCGCCATCATTGTTATACTGCCAAGTACCAGAGTTATTCTTTGCTATTTTTCTTACACCATCAGAGCCTTTAGCTACAACCCAACTTGCTCTATTGTCGGTTGAAACTGCATAGAAGATGTCGCCATCATTTTTAGTCTCATCTGCTGTCATTGAATTAATATCTAGCCAGCTTGAAGAATTTATTTGACCGTTAGAAGAATTTGTAAGAGCTGGAGAGTAGGTAGAGTATGGATGTGCTAAAGTACCAACTGAAAATTGAAAAATATTATCAGTAGCATCAGCATTCCCTGTTGAAGATACATACATTACAGTTTGATCTTCATTAAAAGTAAATATTGGAGTTCGACTATTACCACCAACGCTGTTGGCGGGGCTTGGAAAATTGTGCTGAACCCTACTGCCCGCAGAGGTGATATCAAATGGAGTTGAAAGAGGTAGATAGTGATATCGTGAAGCGGCGCCTTCAAGGTAAGTTGTGAACCAAAGTTTAGTTCCGTCAGCTTGCATTTCAAGACTGTGTGGATTATTTATCCCAGAAGCTGCGGCACCAACATATGTAAGCCCTGAGTCAATCTCGCCTGGATCTCCATCTAAACTATATTGGTAAAAATAATTTGTTCCATGATTTGCAATATATAATTGTGTTTTATCGGCGCTAAAACACATACCTTTCATGTGATGACCCCCACCAGCATCTGTGGCAAAAGTAGAAGTGATAGTAGTACCGTCTGTCATATTTGTTAAAGAATATGGAGTGGATGCAACTTTAGTGGCTATACCGACCGTGGTATAATATTTCAAGCCGTAGAGTTTAGTTCCGTCACTGTTCCATAAAAAATCTCTTATTAGATTAAAAGAACCAGATTCGGTAAATGTTGCCGTTGTTATATCATAAGGGGTTGATAATGAAAATCTGTGAACTAATCCAGCAGTGGAGTCGTAATGTGACGCATAAAAATTAGTTCCATTAGGGCTTATTTTTATACCGCCAAGCTTTGAATATGTTAATGGCCAAGTGTATGTTTTTGTGTGAGTAGGCGTAGCAACATTTGTGTGTGGTTCTGCAAATCCAGTTAATGATATACCACTACCATCTGATTTACCTTCAGTACCAAATAACTGCCAAGAAGAAATAGCAGAAGTGTCTGCAAATGCCGTGACTGACTTATATGCTCCAGCAGTGGAAGTAATAATAGCGGACCCAGAATTACCCACAACTTTCTTTCCTACATCTGATGCATTGAAAGCTGCAGTACTACCTGTTGTATAGTTGTAAATGTAAGTTCCAGTCCATCCATATAATAGCGCTCCATTAGAGCTAAATCTAGTATCTGTAGTGTGACTCGAATTTCCTTGCCAAGTAAAAGAAGTTC
>Ga0257114_1002073_pt1 | contig 13679 bp, 12 predicted proteins | sample SI112_10mmetaG_FD_190149 | JGI IMG/M metagenome (GOLD analysis project Ga0257114, IMG submission 190149) | Marine microbial communities from Saanich Inlet, British Columbia, Canada - SI112_10m | ecosystem: Environmental > Aquatic > Marine > Inlet | place: Canada: British Columbia | collected...
TTCAACCCAAGCATTGGCAATTTGCGGTGAGCTATTATTAGCACGGGTAACATTTGCATAGGCCACTGTAACTGTTTTCGCGGTACTGCCGGTAGCTCCCGATTCAGATTTTTTTGTGCTTTGTGCACTTTGTGCCGATTTTGGTTTTGCTGCTGCTGCATCCGATGAACTCGTATCAGCTGATTCACAGTCATCCTCATACAGAGAGATTTTATAAGGACCGCGATTAACCATCTCAGCAAAGCCCATAGCATTCATCATACACATAATGAAATTGACCTCTTCTAGGGCATCATTAGCAGCGTTATCAGAGACGAAAAAATCCACTGTATCTGATTCATAAGCGGTCTGCGCATTAAGTGAAAACGGCAGCCACACTATTAACATTAAAAATATATTTCGTACTAAATTACTCATAATTAACTCTCTCTGTTATCTTTTTCTGTTTTTTTAATCTTTATTATAAAGTTTCTCAGAATCTAGAGGTCTTCTCTGGTTCTTACCACATCCATCTCTTTTGGTACTGCCAATCCCGAAATCGCTGGGGCAGCAGGAGGTGTTGCAGGAGGTGTTGCAGGAGGTGTTGCAGGAGTTCCACCTTGTGGGGCTGGAGTTGCAGCTTCACCACCGCCACCGCCACCGCCACATGCAGCGATGACAAACACTAATAGGCCAAGGGCCCATACTTTACTCTTTAAAAAACTACGTAACCAAACACCTTTAACTTGATCAACCATCTTTAACTCTCCAAAAAAAATTTTTAAAACTGATATTTGTGTATTTCAATTTTAAAATTTAGACTACTTCTAATGAATTTATTAACTTATAACGTAAACCCGCCAATCACAACTTACACGTTTTATTTGCTTGTATCAAATTCATTTAAACTTTTATAAAATTGATATTTTAAGATCTAAGAAAATTCATGCACTTAAACCAATTGCACAAAGAAACCAGTCCTTATTTATTACAGCACAGTAATAATCCAGTAAATTGGTTACCGTGGAATGAAAAAAGCTTAAAAAAGGCGCTCGCCCTAAATAAGCCTATTCTGCTCTCTATTGGTTATTCGGCATGTCATTGGTGTCATGTAATGGCACATGAATCATTTGCTAATCCAGCGATAGCAGAAATAATGAACAAACTTTTCATCAATATTAAAATTGATCGCGAGGAGCGCCCTGATATTGATCAGATCTATCAGACTGCCCATCAAATTCTCACTCAGAGAACTGGTGGCTGGCCATTGACAATGTTCCTTGATCCGAAAACTCACCGACCTTTCTTTGGTGGCACGTATTTTCCTAATGAAGCTCGACATGGGATGCCCGCTTTTCCTGATCTAATCGAAAAAGTAGCCACTTACTACAATAACGAACAAGATGCCATTAGAGATCAAGGTAAAAAACTCAATGAGATCTTTATTAATCTACTACCAAAAAATAGTAATGTGATTATTGATTCTAAACCATTAGAAATGGTCAGAAATGAAATCGAGGCAAGTTTTGATAAGAAATATGGTGGCATCGGTATGGCACCGAAATTCCCTCAAACTACTATTCTAGATAGTCTCTTACGTCATTGGCGAAAAACAGCATTCCAAATCGAACCAGATATTGAGGCTTTATTTTTATCTACTCTGACCCTAACACGGATGGCTGAAGGTGGAATATATGATCAACTCGGGAGCGGTTTTTATCGCTACAGTGTGGATCAAAAATGGCAAATACCACACTTTGAGAAAATGCTATATGACAATGGCCTGCTCCTGACTTTATATACCAATGCCTATTTAGCCACCGGTGATGAGTTATTTAAAAAAATCAGTGAAGAGACGGCTGCCTGGATATTAAATGATATGCAAGCCGCCGATGGTGGCTTTTATTCTACCTTGAATGCTGATTCAGAGGGATCTGAGGGAACTTACTATATTTGGGATAATAATGAAATTGAAGCAGCTATAAAAGAAACAGACTTACCTTTAATCAGGGAGTATTTTGGCTTAGATAAAATAGCTAACTTTGAAAATAAATGGCATCTCACAATTCAAGCAAATGTAGAAACTTTAGCTAAGAAATTTAACTTAACTATTGCTCAAGTGAATACCATCATTCTTGAAGCTAAAAGCAGTTTAAAAAAAGAACGTAAGCAGCGTATTTTACCATCACTGGATGATAAACAATTAACCGCTTGGAATGCCCTTGCTATAAAAGGTTTAGCTATAGCATCACGGGCATTCAGCAGAAAAGATATTATTGAAGAAAACAGCAAAGCCATCAATTTCATTAAAGATAATCATATGCACAATAATAGATTGATGGCTTGCTATAAAAAAGGAGAAGCTAAATTCTCAGCTTATCTTGATGATTATGCCTACCTTTTGGACGCATTGGTTGAGTCACTACAAACTCACTGGGATACTCAACATTTAGATTTTGCAATTGAGTTAGCTGATCAGTTATTGGAAAATTTTTATGATGAGATTGATGGGGCTTTCTTTTTTACCGCAAAAGATCATGAACAATTAATTTATAGACCAAAACCAATGACTGATGATGCAACTCCCTCTGGTAATGGCATTGCGAGTTTTGCCCTGCAAAGATTAGGTTGGCTACTCGGTGAAAGTAAATATTTAACTGCCGCTGAGTCCACTATTAAATGCGCTTGGGACATGCTGACAACAGCACCACACGGTCATACATCACTGATTCATACGCTTGATGATTTTCTTGATCCGCCAGAAATAATCATCATAAGAGGGGATGTGAAATTGATCTCGGAATGGCAAGAGGCAACTAGGAAGATTTACGCACCGAAAAGGTTAGTATTCGCTATCCCTGACACTGAAAAATCGTTACCACTATATTTAAACAGCCGCATACCAATAAAAGACAAAATAGTTGCTTATCTGTGCCAAGGAAATCAGTGCTCACCACCCATTACTTCATTTGAGGCTCTCATTAAACTTATTACTGAGTCACCGATACATCAACCAAAAGGCTGATCAATTGAGGCAGAAAAGTCCGTAAATAGTTTTGGTCCAGTTTCAGTCATATACAAACAGTCCTCTAACCGAACGCCGAATTCACCAAAAAGATAAATTCCTGGCTCATTAGAAAAGCACATACCAGGGGCTAACTTAGTCGACTCACCTCGCACAAAATTAATTGGCTCATGTCCATCAATCCCAATACCATGCCCCAAGCGATGTGATAGACCTGGAGTCTGATAATCAGGCCCGTATCCGAGTTTGGTGTAAAAAGCCCTTACCACATCATCAACTTTACCTGCAGGTACTCCAACTTGAGCTGTTTCTAGAGCTAACTCCTGCCCTTGTTTTACAGTATTCCAGACTTGGCGTTGTTTTTTTGTAGGCTCACCAAAGACCCAAGAACGGGAAATATCTGATTCATAATCATGCACAGAGCATCCGCAATCCATTAAGATCATACCGCCCTCTTTTACTTGCTGGGGTTGTTTGGTGCCATGTGGATAAGCGCTGGCCTCATTTAATAATACTCCGGAAAACTGGACCGCACCACCAAGCAACCGTGTAGCCTCACTCATCATAGACCCAATCTCCTGCGGACTCATATTTAATTGAATATTTTTGTATACGTAACGATAAGCTTCAAGTGTTATATCATTGGCTAATTGCATTAAAGCAAGTTCATTAGTTGATTTAAACATGCGGCAACCACGAGTAATATCTTTACCAGATACCAGTTCTGTTGTTGTAGTCATTCTAGCGATACCATCAACGATAAAATGACGTACCGTTTCTTCAATCGCTAATTTACCTCGCTTAATATCTCGGTCCTTTAAGATATCAACGACTATTTTGAATGGATCTTCATGCTCATGCCAAGTTCTTACCTCAGCTTCAAATGCCATACTCTCTCTAACAGAAGGTTCTTCAAAATAGGGTGTAACAAAAGCAATATCACCCACTCTGGGAATAATCGCACCAGTGAATCGCTCTGAGCGTCGCCACTTGACACCTGTAAAATAAATAAGTGCTGATCCCGCCTCTAATAGCAGTGCATCAATATTGTGAGTTTTCATTAATGATTGTGCTTTCAGTATGCGCGCTTTGCGTTCAGCCCCCGTGATTGGTTTGGCTTTCTGAGTCATATTTCTTAATGAAGTTATACTGTTGGTTTCACTGATAGCATTATAACCAATTGCTGGAGTTAACGATCCCATGGTCAGGGCTGTAGTAGCTTTTAAAAAGGATCTTTTATTCATAATTTAACCTTATCTATGTTAATTGATCATGGCACGTTCCCAACCAGAGATGGATTTTTTAAGTTGGTAAGGCGCCCAGAACTCATTATCTAACTTCATAGTAATAACATTCACTCTGCCATTCCATGAAACGACCTTTAATTTTATTGATGTTCGATCTTCTCTATTCTCAACTTGCTCAATAAAACTCTCAAGATTTGGCGTGTCGATACCATCAACAGCAATTATTCTCTGACCAATGTTTAACCCATAACGTGTTGCCGGAGAACCATAATTACTAAACGCAACATAGACACCAGAGGTATCGATACCACGTTTAGCTATGGCACGATGCGGAGTATGTAGATGCGCGCCAGCCCAAATTAAAACGTGATCAATATTTTTACCATTCAATAATGCGCTTGAAACAATAACTTCTTGTATAACATTTTGTCGCCACAAGGTTACTGTTACCTCTCTTGATTGACTGTATTTTTCATAGTCACGAAATGATGTAACCAACTGACCATCAATAGCCAGTATTAAATCACCATTCTGAATCATTTCAGCCGCAGATGACCCCGATAGGCGATTATTGACAATGATGACTCGTCGCTTTTCACTTTGTTCTTCAAATTGACTAATCCAGTCATCAGATAAGCCCAGTTTTCTGGCTGAAAATAGTGGAATATAACCAAGATCAAGCTCTAGAGAATACAATGGTTTTTCTGCTTGAAATTGATCAATAAACTCATTAATTAACTCCGAACTTATACCTCGATTCATTTGATAGGATTCACCACCCGAACGGTATGAAAAACTTGTCCACAAAGCTTCAATCTGACCTTTTTTATCTGTCAGCACGCCATAAATATCATCAGGCGCACTCACTAAATCAATGACCTCAATATTCGAATCAGAAAAATTAATTGAGGGTGGTAAATTAAGTGGATCAACGGAAGCAACGGTGATTTGCTGATGGAATAACTGATGATCTAATTTGAGGCCTGATAACCAGGAATTATCTCCAGCCTTAAGTTCATTGCTGCTAAATGTGGCTGCTCTTATCGGTGTTTGACCGATCAATTTTGGATCAAAACTTAACAGTGCCAGATTATGCAAAGGATGAATATATTCAACTTTTCCTGGGACTTCAAGAGATCCTGCAAACGTCAATCTAATATCACCTATGGCTACCGGGACAGTATTCCTATCGACAATAATTAATCCTCGATTTTTATCAACTAAGACTCCCGTTCCGTAATAATGCCGATTCATTATGCCTGCGACCGGGTAAGGCAGATCATAGCTTACATGCACGAGAGACTGATGAATGAAATTCTTTAATGGTTCTTTGTGCTCAATGAAAGATGCACTTCTTATTATCTGCTCTGTTTTATATGATCCAGTATCTAGAGTCTCACATGACCAGACATCATAGTTTTTTGCTCTACATATTTCGCTCTCAAACCAAGTTCTATCAATTTCTACAGATCGCAAAACACTATTCACTGGATCTGAATATCTCACAAACCTCAAATTTATTTTATTTTCATTGGTTAAGGTTAATAGATAATCTTTGAAATCCTCTATGTTTGTAATAAGTTCACCATCAACCTCAAAAATGACCGCACCTCTTGGTATGCCGGACTTGGAGAGTGAATAGCCTGGATCAGCGACATACATACCCATTATGGGTATGTTGTAATGCCTAGCTTGTTGATAAGAGAAGTTATTAAATACGCTATCTCCAAACGTTAGATAAGCATCTGGGGTAATATCATGTAGATTAGTCACATTTATCATAAAACGATAGTTACTACCGCCACGATTTATCTCAATAGTTACATCCCGACCTACGTTTTCATCTAAGATATCCGCTAAAGTAATAAAATCAGTAATCAAAACCTCATTGAGACGCAATAAAATATCACCCGGTTCAATAAATTTTGCAATTTCCGCATTATTAATGATTCTTTGTGCAACAAGCATACCGTCAAAAACATTGATATTTTCTCGAAGCTGTTGCTCCAACTCCGATGAAAGTCCGAGTCGCCCGAGCTCATCAAAAGTTAAGCGCACAAATTCTGTTTGCAATGAACCGCGCTTCACAACTTGATTCTGTTGAATCAATTTTAATGCTCGCTCGACCCTAGCAGGAGGAAAGAAGAAACTACTTGATGAATTATTATTTCCACCAGCATTCAAGGCCACCACCTCGCCATTAATATTGATTACTGGTGATCCTGATGAGCCCCCTGAGGTTCCTGATGCCGCTTGATAATAAAAGGTATTAAAGTCATTATAATTACCTCTTCCATAATCTGGGGCCTGGCGATCAAGCCTAGCAATGGTGCCAGCTAAAATAGAAAGCTTTTCACCTGCATCATTACCTATTACACGAATCTCTTGTCCAATTCTTGCAACTTCTGTGGCGAATTTTAACTCATTAGGTTGAATATATTTAAGTTCTTTAGGATTATATTTAAATATACCAAAATCATGTACAGGATCACGGTAAATAGGTTTTAGCTCAACCTCCTCATTGTTCAAAAATAATGCTTCGGCCTTTACAGGACCCGGAGTGACTACATGACGATTAGTTATAATAAGACCAAGCTCAGCATCAACTACAAAACCAGTGGCTTGAGATGAAGAATTCCATTCCGTGTCAAAAGCTCTGGGACTGTCTATCTTGATACTAACGATTCCTGTGGAAACATCTGCTAATGTTTCCTTCCAGCTTTTTTCTTCAGCCTGAGAAACGCCACATGCCACAATTACAAAGAATAGAATAGTAGACTTAATTTTCATTTAACTTAATTCTCAGAAACGAAATGGTGTGCGATCAATATACATCTGAAATTCACCATCTTCGTACATAGGAAGATAAAACGTATCAGGGTCACAGGTATATGGAAATATTTCTGTATTGGCATTTCTTTTCCACTGTCTTCTCCTAATTGGCTGTCGCTCATAGTTTTCAGGATCATCAACAATGATTATGGCTGTTAGTGTCTGGTCATCAGCACTTAAAGTATAACGTTCTTCTATAGTGGCATCCTCAGAAATTAGTTCCCCACGAAAATCTCGTATAGTTTTATCCAGTAATGAAGTTTTAATTACTAGCTCACCATTAACCCAACTACCCACTGAAAAGCCCATTCTAGATGGTGGCATGAATTCACTTGGTGACTCTTTTTTCATCCAGATACGCCTCACTTTTGCTTGATATTCATACAAAAAAGTATATCGGTCATCACTTGAAATAATTTCAAATGGAAAAGAATATGTGGCTAAGGCAGGCAATCCTATTGAAGTACATCTAACATCTGGCTGATCATAATAAGGTAAGTATTGCTCCAACCAATCTTTGCCACTCTGAGTTAATGACATTGTGTATTTTCTAAAATCAAGCTCTTGCGTTGCCGTCCATATTCCAGAGATATCTCCAGCAGTTGCAGATGAAGTTAATGTTAAACCTGAATCTTCGTTTTTTTCTCGAACGGCAGACCAAGTTCCAGGATTTTCCTTTTGTGCTGCTGCCCCCTCCTGCTCATAACTTCCATTCATTTGATTGTTTTTAATTTTTCCTGTCATACGTCGGTTAAATACAAAACCTCTTACATCACGACTATCTGCTACAATTTCTATATGATCTTTTTGAATATTAATTTCTACGGGCCCACCCTCAAGAAATGCTTGCCAGTCATTCGCAGTTTTTTCAATCTCAAGTAATCCAACTAATAACCTCTGATCATCTTGTAATGAGAGAATCCAGCGGCCTTCTATATCGGATGTCTCAGCCCGAAGGCTCATAGGTATTGAGATTAACAAAGCTAACATCAAGGTTACGATTAACGATTTGATACTTTTCATATTATTCATTCTGGGGCTCGATCGATCAATATGCTGCCATCAGGTAAAGTAACTCTAATTATTGATAACATCTTTCGATTACTGTGACCTGGATAGCCTTCTGCCGTAATTATGTCACCCACTTTTATGCTATCTTTGGTCCATCCTTTTCTGGCCAACCAAACCACAGGCGATCCTCGAAGATCCCAATTCTCAGTAACGCCCTCTGAATTCTGAACCTTCAGAATATAACGAACATGTGGATTTCGAAACCATACTTCTTCTACTTGACCCTGTAATACAATAGTTCTCTCAGCAGTAAATTCTGCCGTGAAAGAATGATGCGCTATACTTATATCAGATATTAAACACCCTAACGCTATTAATAATTTTATTAATCTGAACATATTTTTCTTAATACCTTGATAGAAATTTTTGATTTAATCACTAAATAAATTTAATTATATATCTATTCCTAATGCTTTCTTCATTGCATAACGCTTTATAAAACTATTTCTATTAAATAAACGCATCCCAAATCCTCGCAGATTTTCGATAATATTAGAAGAATTTAAGAATAACTTGTGCAGCATATCAACGAAATTCAACATCATCCAGTTTGCACTCTTTCTCTCCCTCTCAAATACTCTAAGTGAATATCTGTCACCAATATATTCATGTTTTCTAAGAGTGGTATTCATGACATCAACCAAGTAACTGGCATCAGCAATTCCAAGATTAAGACCTTGCCCGGCGAGAGGGTGAATACAATGTGCCGCATCCCCAATGACTACAAAATTGTCTTTCGTGTATGTTTTTGCGTGTTGATACTTCAAATCAAAGCTTGCATATTCACTTATAACTTTTAAATTACCTAAGACATGGTCAGTTGCTTCTGACAATAACCTATTTAGTGAGTCATTAGTCAAATTCTTAATAAGTTCGATTTGCTGAGTTGTGGTTGACCACACTATAGATGCTTCATTTTTACCTAACGGTAATAAAGCAATCGGTCCATCACTTAAAAAACGCTGCCAAGCTGTATCCAGATGGTCACTTTCGGTTTCCACATGAACAACAAATGCCTTTCGCTCATAATCATGCTTTTTTATTTCAATATCGAACAATTCTCGAGTGGCAGAGTTAGCACCATCAGCCCCAATCAATAAATCAATGTTAAGATTTTGGTTATTTGAAAGCTGAATCGCTAGACCATCTCTGTTTTTACTTTTTTCTAAGGATTTTATACTCGTTTCATAGTGGAGTGAGACATTTGTAGTCTCAATAAGCCCTTTCAATTCAGCATGCACTTGGTTATTTTCAGTGATGAATCCCAATTCAGCTAAGCCATAATTACTTGCCTCAAAATGAATTGCTGTTGATCCATCGGCTATATCATTCGCATCCCAAACTTTCATATTTCTGTATGGGAAAGCTCGTTTTGCTAAAATCTTTTCCCATATCCTAAGTTTCTTAAAGACATCTACAGATCCCCTAGATAAGGCAGATACCCTTAAATCATAATCTTCATTAAAATGAGAATTTACTGGCTTATTAATGTCAATTACATGGATACAATAATGTTTGTTAGTTTGACTTAATAGTGCTGCTGCAGTTAAACCAACAATGCCCGCCCCAACAATCAAAACATGGTTATCTGTTTTCATTTCAAAGCTATACCTCGGGATAGTCGAGGCAATTTCCCTGCTAGGCCCATGGTGTGCCTGACAAAAAACTTTCTAAATCCAGGAACTAAATCAAATCCTACCATGCTTATATTTCTTAATATTTGAACTGATTTCTTATTACTACCAAATAATTTGACTAAGTTATCAGTAAAGATACGAAGCTTCTTTTGGTCATCCTGACGCCACTCTGAGTAACTTAGGAGCATATCTGTGCTGCCAATATCATGATTATCTTTTACCTCACTGAGGCAATCAGCTAATGTGGCAACATCACGTAATCCTAAATTAAAACCTTGCGCAGCAACTGGATGCAGAGCATTAGCCGCATTACCTATAATTACTCCTCTATTAGCATGCAGTCTCGGTACCTCACTCAACAATAATGGATAGGAGGTTCGCCCTCCAAGATGTTTAAATTCACCTAAGCGAAATCCAAAAACTTCTTGTATGGCAGAAATGAAAGCTTCATCCTCTAATTCCAATAACTTTTTTTTCTGATCTTTCGGTACTACCCAAATAAATGCCGTGCGATTATCTTGAACTGGGAGTAATGCAACAGGTCCTGATTCTGAAAATCTCTCATAAGCTCTATTCATAATTGGTTTTTCAGTAACCAAATTTCCGATAATCGCAACTTGCTCATAATCAGTTTGGGTCACTCCGATGCCAAGATATTCTCTGACTTTAGAATTTGCCCCATCTGCTCCAACCAAGAGCTTACAGGACAATTTCTTTTTAGAATCGAGCACTACACTGCAACAATCTTTTTGGTATGTAATCGAAGTTACTTCGGCGGGACAATAAAATGAAACATTCTCCTTCAATTCTGTATGTCGCATCAAAACTTCACCCAAAATACGATTTATAACAACATATCCCAGAGCTTCAACTTTCTGTTCTTCAGCATTAATGTGTGAAAAACCAAATTTTCCCCGATCTGAAACATGAATCGATTTAATAGGGGTAGAAGCACTGAGAATCTCATCCCATAGACCTAGGGCCTGGTACATGCTTTGACTGCTCCGAGATAAAGCGGTTGATCGATCATCAAAGCTTGGCTGTTGCACTTGATCACGATGAACTTTTTCAACTACTGCAATACGGAGATTTAGTGGAGCAATTGCAAGCGCCATACTCATGCCAATCATTCCACCACCCGCGATGATAATGTCAAAATCCAAAGATGAGGCTGAAGTGTTCATGAATTACTCATCATTACTTCAATTTCAGTTGGATTTTTAACTAAAGATTGGCTTAGCACAATTGGTGATTCATTATTCACTACAACCATATCTTCTATTCTGATACCAATATTTCGATACTTGATTGGGATATCACTCTCACTACCGATATAAATACCAGGCTCTATAGTTGTAACCATTCCATTCTCAAGAGTCCTCCATTCATCATCCACTTTATAATCGCCAACATCATGAACATCCATCCCTATCCAGTGGCCCGTACGATGCATGAAAAAACGGCGGTATGCTTCAATATCTATCAATTGATTAATATTGCCACTCAATAGACCAACATCAATTAGACCTTGGGTAATAATACGTACCGCCACTCTATGAGGATCATTAAAATGATTACCTTTTTTAACTTCGTCTATTGCCGATAACTGTGCTTCTAAGACTATATTATAAATATCCAATTGCGCTTCTGAGAAACGGCCATTAACTGGAAAAGTTCGTGTAATATCGGAAGCATAGTAATTTAACTCACAACCGGCATCAATAAGTACCAAATCACCATCTTTAAGAAGTTTATTATTTTCAACATAATGTAATATGCAGGCATTAATACCACTGCCAACGATGGGATTATATGAATGCGATGCGTTTGATTTCTTGAATTCATAGATATATTCTGCCTCCAACTCGTATTCATACATATTAGGTTGCGCAGCTTTCATGGCATTCTCGTGTGCTTTAACAGCAATTTTAGCAGCTCTTTTCATAGCTGATATTTCAGCTTTAGTTTTAAATAAACGCATATCATGCAAGAGATGATCTAAAGAAATAATTTCTGGTGTAATAGGTTTTTTTTGCAGCATATTGATGTTAATCCAAGCTTTTATCTTCAGTTCAAATTGATCATTTCTTTGCATTGGATAATAGATATATTCTTTGTTTTTGAGTAACGTAGGTAAGATATCATCAATTTCATCTATTGGATAAGCATCGTCCACCCCATAGTTTTTCATTGCACCATCTGGACCAACTCTCTCACCATCCCATTGCTCTTTGGTTTGGTTTCGTTCTTGACAAAATAAAACAAACTCACCTTCTGATCGCTCAGGTATTAACACCATGACTGAGTTGGGTTCAGGGAATCCATTAAGGTAATAAAAATCACTATTCTGTCTATAACGATATTCAATATCACGACTTCGAATAGAAGGTGAAGCACTAGGGATAATGATCAAAGAATTAGGCTCAACCATATTCATCAATTGTTGGCGTCTTTTTTGAAAATTCATACTAGGCATAGGATTCAAACACTAATTAAGAGCTTTATTATTTTTTTGATCTGTCGCATCATTACGAAATTCTGCTAAATCTTCATATATTAATTGCACACTGACCCGAATATATTCCATAATTTCATTAAAGGCACGTTCATTATCTTCACAATTTGTATCTGTATCGGTTGTGGCTCGAGTAATTTCAAGAAAATCTTTTATGATGGAATCTATTGGATCTTTGGTTAGATATTCTTTTAATTTCTTCGGTCTTTGTCCAGTAACTAAACCGTGTAAAAAACCATCACACCATTGAGAAATAGCATCTGTTCTGTCATCGATACTTAAATCATCATCAGGTAGAAATAATTCAAATTCAGATTGTCTTTCAACCAACTGCAGCCAGGTATCTTTAAAGATGCTCTCTAGCATAGACTCACACTCATTACACTGCCCGCTCTCTTTAGCAGCATTATCAAATATTTGCTCGACACACACACTAAATGCATACGCCCCCAATACTGAGAGTCTTCCGCACAGCAACCCGTGAGCTTGAGCGCTATGCCAACTAGATCCACATGCATCCAGGGCGCTTTCAAGATCCATGAAATTAATCAAATATTTTGTCATTTATTGGTACCGCCACTTAGATTACAAGCTATTAGTTACATGATCCCATGTATCTTAATTGCTGACTATAGAAAATATCATAATCAATATTGATTATCTGCTCACTGATCTCTATATTAGGCTTATGAATAATAATACAACTTTAAATTTCGAAAATGACTTAAAAAGACTTGAAGATCGGTTGGATGATTTAGTTATTGTCTGTGATCGCCTGCAAAGTGAAAATAAATCATTAAAAGAACAACAAGATTCTCTCTCTAGGGAGCGTGCCAATTTATTGCAAAAGAATGAGCAAGTTAGAACTAGAGTAGAGGCGATGATTGTTAGACTAAAATCAATGGAACAAGGTAACTAAAAACAATTTTGCGGAGTCAATAATGAGTGAAATGTACGCACATGTTAGTGTAAAAATACTCGAAAAAGAATATCAAATATCATGCCTAGCAAGCGAGCGAAATGCATTATTGGATTCAGCTGAAGCATTAAATAAAAAAATGCGAGAAATTAGAGATAGCGGAAAAGTTGTTGGCTTGGATAGAATAGCTGTAATGGCTGCTTTAAATATGGCGCATGATCTTCTCCAAGCTGAGACAAAAGACCAAGCAATTGAAAATTCATTGGGCAAACGTCTCAAAATCATGGCTGATCAGTGCGATTCAATTCTTGGTGGCAACAAACAACTAGAGCTTTAACAATATATAAATTGCTTTTCAAATAAAGTCTCCTGCGATGTTCGATAATAACCTGGATACCTTCGATCCTAACTTTATACATCGGGGTCATGTTCTGCGAGCACATTTGTGCATAAC
>Ga0257114_1002074_pt1 | contig 13676 bp, 9 predicted proteins | sample SI112_10mmetaG_FD_190149 | JGI IMG/M metagenome (GOLD analysis project Ga0257114, IMG submission 190149) | Marine microbial communities from Saanich Inlet, British Columbia, Canada - SI112_10m | ecosystem: Environmental > Aquatic > Marine > Inlet | place: Canada: British Columbia | collected...
GCGCTCGCGCCTGGTAGCGTCGCGATGGTCGTGAAAATAGAAACACAAGGAGTGTTTGCATCGCGTGTGCGGAGTTCAGCGCGTTGCCGTCCGTGAACCAAGTGTTTCAGTCAGCGCACGTGTCGGCGCGTGATGGCGCTCGCGCTTGTGAGCGGCGCGAGCGACGATGCGCAGGCCGCGAAAACGGTGCGTAACACGTAAAAAGGCGTTCGTATTGTATTACAGCGCTGGCATTCATAACATGTAGGAAGGCGTTCTGAGTTTGTCTTACTCCGCGTGCACAAATGCTGGTGTTCCGTGCACGTGTCGTGCTCCGTGCACGTGTGTTCTGATGGGATGTCAACATTACATTTGCGTTTGTAATGTACTTGTACAAGTACATTAAAGAATACTAGCTACATTGCCTACGAAAGAAAATCACGGATGCTCGATTGCTTTCATTTATTACTGTCATTTATTCTACATGCGCTACGAAGGCGCGCCGTCGTTCACTCTCGCTCGCCGAACGCCTCGCGGAGCCCGTCCTTGGCTTGATTCGCCCTTCTTTTCGCGTCTGCTGCGAGTTCTTTCTCGTTCACACGCTCCTTGAGCTCGACAACGAAGTAACCGGAACGCTCCGCTTGCATGATGAAATTGTGAAGCGACTTATTGACTTGCTTGTTATGCGTAGTAAGTTCGTGATCAAAGTACACTGTCGTTTTCCCTCCGTTACGCGGGTGCGCTGCGTGCTCGCAGATGTTTTCTCGTATTTCTTCTGCGACTCGCACGACGTATTCGTCGGTATAAAATGATCGCACCGCACCTACCTGACCTTTAGTTTCACCGTTGACGCTAAAGCCTCCCTGCATTTTCATGGGCACGCGGCCACTGTTCGTTTTCGCGTCTGGACGTTTACATGTGAAGGTGCTTATCAAACGACCGGCCTGACGCTTACCAAGCACAACTTCCACCTCGTATATGAACATCTGAAGCAGAATGTTCTGTGAGTTCGAATATCTTGGATTCGTACCCTGCACTGCTTGGCCACTCTTGGCGTGCGAATCTTTGCCCATGGCGGATCGACCGAAAGCACTGAACGTCGCCCCGGCGATGGTGCGCGCCGTCGCAGCGTCTGCGCTCTCGAGACTTCTTTTAATTGCCACATCGTTTTGTGCAAGCTTTCGCGTGAACGCCATCGCCCCTGAAATCTGGTTATCACGTGCACTGAGCTTCTGAGCGTCGCGGTAGGTGACGCCCGGAGGGGACCGGTTAAGGCCGCCGGTACAAGACATACTCCTCAACGTCGCCGTAACTAATGCTTCGCAAAAATTAGAAAACGTCGCTATCAGCATCGCCTGTAAAATTAGCTCATCTTCAGTGGGACCATTCCCAAACGACATCAAGAGGCTCGTCGCCACCGCTCGCCAGTCCAACCGGCACAGGGGCGAATACACCTCCCATTTTGCGTCGTCGATCGCGAGCGCGAGCAAAGCGGTTTGAGAACCGTCATATGAACCCTCAACAATTTCACGCGCCCTCTTGTGGCCGGCCTGCATAGCACCTGTGCCTTTGCGGCCGAACACGGAGTACGCGTGCTGTGCAAGACGTCTGGCAGCGTCCTTTGAAACGCCAGTGTATCCGGGCTTCTCAAACGCCGTGTAATCTGGACGAAACGTAGTTAGACGCCAATAGTACACTTTTTTGTGTTCTATTGGCGCCAACTTACGAGCGCGGAAATCCGCCTCGTGTAACAGCATTCGCTCTCGGACTGTTTCGCAAATATTACCCGCGGCACCAGTGACGGCCGCGGCGATGTCGAGGTTTTCGAGTGATCTCGGGTCAGCGTCTGGTACGTGGACGCGCTGGTCCGTCTTGAGGAACCAGCGCGTATGTTTGTTTATCAAGTCCTTCGCATTTGCCGGTACGTGCGCTTGCGCTGAGGTTATGAAAATGCGAGCAAACTCCGAGAGCTCAATACTCGCTCGGCTCCCCGTCTCTTTCAGTTCACGAAGCAAAGTCGAGTGCTCCGATATTAATATTGCTGCGAAGTCGACTCCATGGCTCGTCGTTTGGAAGTTTTCCGTGTGTGGACCGTCGATGATACTCTCGAAAGCCACGCCGCGCACCGTCTCGTTGTTCACGATCGCGGCGTATAATGGCTCGTTAAACTCCTCCAACGCCACGGGCGCTCCTCCGAGTCCGCCCCCGTCGGCGCGCTTGACGCACTTCAAAGCGGCGAGCTTCTTCGTCGTCGTCGTCGTCGTCGTCGCATCGCCATCATCAACATCACCGTTACCATCGTCATCTTTCGCCGCGTCGTCGATGATATTCTCCGCCTTCGGCGCCGCCGCCTCGCCTCGCTTGACGTACTTCAAAGCGGCGAGCGTCTTCGTCGTCGTCGTCGTCGCCGTTGCATCAGCCGCGCGCGACGCGTCGTTCGCCGCTCGCGCGGCGTCCTCGGCCTCGCGCGACGCGGCGTCGCCTCGAGCACCACTTTTCCGCCGAGCGGCGTCCCGGCGGCCGTCGAGCTCGGCGCGAATCGCTCGTGCGCCGTCGCGTTCGCGTCTGGAACGACGCACTTCGACCGCGGCCGCGCCGCGCGTCGACCGCGGCCGCGCCGCGAGACCGCCGGCGCTCGACGCGCCGTTCGCCGGCTCGCCACCCGCATTTCCCATCGCCTCGCCGCCCTCATTCTCATTCACCTCGTCGACCACCGCGTCCGCGTCCGCCTCCGTCGCCTCCGTCGCCTCCGTCGCCTCCGTCGCGTCGGCCCGAACTCCGACGACCCGCTCGACGCGTTCCTCCGCCTCCGCCTTCGGCGCCGCCGCCTCGCCTCGCCGCGCGGCGTTCGTCGCGTCGCCGAGATCGACGCGTTTCGCCCCCGCCGCGTCCCCCCCGACGCGTGCCGACGGGACGATCACGCGCGCGATGCGCGTGCGCGCGATGCGCGCGTTCGCCGCATCGTTCGCCTCCGCGAACGCCGCGCGGTTACGCTTGCCCAAGCCGCGAAAGTCGTAACCGTACATGCCCCCTCGCGCAGGTGCGGTGGTGGTGACCGCGATCGACTTGATTCCAGTCGTCGCACGCGGCCAGCTCAGCCACCGCCCGCACCCGCGTCGTCCTCGTCGCCTCGTCCTTCTCCCGCCTGCGGATTCGTCGCGGTGCCTCAGTCCAAGCGCTCGTCTCGCCGTCTCGCGCCATTCGCGCCGTTCGCCGCCGCCGCGCGCGCGCGCCCTCGCTGCTTCGCGCCGTCGTCTCGAAATAATATCGCGCGTCGTCTTCGCACCGATCCGTCGCCATCGCGCCGTCGCGCGCCCCCCGGCGGCGCGATGACCGCGCCGCCGGGGAGTGTCGCGATCGACGGCGACGATCTCGACGTTCGCCGCCCAACCGTCGTCGCGCGCGCGCGTCGCGCCGCGCGCGTCGGCGACCGCATCGCTCGTTTTACGTACCGCCGTTTTACGTCGCCCGCGTTCGCGTGACTTCTGCGACGTGTCGCGTTGTTCTGTGAGGATGCGACCAACCGCGTCGGTTTGAAAATGTCAACTTGTCGATATGCCGAGGCGGCCAAGATCCGAACGACCGGGACGACGACGCGACGCACCGCGACGCGCGATGGGTCGAGCGGCGACGACGAAGGCGCCGCGCGCGAGCGCGCGACGCGCGAGTACGCGTCGGAGCGACGAAGCGTCGCCGGCGAAGCGCGCGCGAGGGGACGACGCTGCATTGGGCGTACGCGACGATGCCGATGCCGAAGGCGATGGCGATGGCGACGGCGACGCGAACGACGACGGCATCGCGAACGACGCGGGCGACGCGAACGACGCGGGCAGAGGTGGACCCGCGTCCGTCGCCGGGACGCGCGAGACGCGCGTCGACGACGGCGACGAAGGAGAGGGCGCGACGGGTCGCGCCTCGGACGCCGCCGCGGACGCCGCCGCGGGCGAGCGCCGACGCGCGCCGATCTCCATCAAGGCGCCGCCGCTGCTGGAGGAACAAATCTCGCGTCTTTCGGAAGTTGAGACGCGAAAAGTGCTCGGGCGCTGGAACGCGAGACTCAGGGGATTGAAGCGGCGCGTCGAAGACATTTCTCACCAGTTTCCGACGTCGTCGCTCGTGCTCGTGTTCACCAAGCCGTTCAGGTCGAAGGACAGACGCGGGAAATGGTACGTCGTTCACCGTGACTCGGTTCGTCGCGCAGAACACTTGACTGACGACGTGGCGCGATCGATTCGCTCGCAGGGCGGAAGAAGAGTTCATGGCGAGAGGGCCGATTACGTCTTCGCGCACCAATCGCCCCGCCGACGCCGAGGGCGCGTCGTTGTCGGGACTGCAACTCCTCCGGCGAACCGTAGCTGAAATCTTGGGTCACAGCATGAACGCCACGCAGCTCGCGCGCGGTGCGATCGACGAGGTCGCGGCGGAGCGATTCTACCAGAACGAGCGTCTCGTCGCCGACGAGCCCGCGCTCGGCGACACGCTCGACGGATTGTTCGAAGAGCTCAAGGAACTCGTTCCCGCGCAACTCCACTCGCTGTGTGCGCACGTTTTGACGCGATCGAAAGCGGTGCGAAAGACGGGAACCGCGGCGGAGCTCCGCGTCGCGCATCTCGCGGAAGATTTTACGCGACGACGGGAGCGAGAGCGACGCCCGCGCACGATGGACGAAGCGATGGCCTTGATGAGCGAAATAGTGGGCGCGAACTCTTCCTAATTCGCAGATTTTCATTTCATTCGGCTACGCTATAAAGCTACATCACGCGTCATCGTCGTCGTCGTCGTCGTCGTCGTCGTCATCATCAGTCGTCGTCATCATCAGTCGCGCCAACTGTCCCACGTTTTCGGGTCGAACAGTTTTGACATCACTTCGCCGTGAATTTGCGCTAGAGCGGCGAAGACCTCGCCAATTCTGTCCAGGCCCATGTTCTGCCGGCCCATGGCGTCTGCGAGCCGCTCACCGAGGCGTCTGAAGTGCTCGTCTCGCGCGCCGTCTCTTTCGACATCCCGCGGGGGCGTCTCTATGCGAAGCGCCTCGACCGCGCGCGTCGCCGGCGACCCCTCTTGCGATGAATTGTCGTCGTCCGCGCTCAACCCCGTCCGCGCATCACCGGGAGTCGACGCGTCTCCTTCCGTCGTCGCGCCGTCGTCGAAATCTAGACGCTGTCGCCGATGCGGCGGACGCGCGTCATCTTCCGCGTGCGCGTCGCGCGCGCGCGCGGCGGGCGTCCGCAGCGCCGACCCGGGAGTCCCGCCGTCGAGCGCTTTATCGCTCGAACGTCGCATCGCCGGCGTTTCGCGCGCCTCGTCGACGACGCGGGCGCGGCGTGCCGCGGCGCGCGCGCCAACCAGAGAAGAGCAATCGTCGTCGAGCGTGGTGGTGATGTGCTTAATAAGCGTTCGCGCGCGCGAGAAAGCTTAATTAAGCGTTCGCGCGCGCGAGAAAGCTTAAATAAGCGTTCGCGCGCGTGACAATTCGAGCGCGTGACAACGCTTAATTAAGCGTTCGAGCGCGTGAGAAAGCTTAATTAAGCGTTCGAGCGCGCGGGCAAAAATGCCCGGGGCGGGCAAAAATGCCCGGGGCGGGCAAAAATGATGGGCTAAAAAGTCTCCGTCCTGCGTCAATGTGATGGGCGCGCGTGTTCGCGTGTTCGGGATTCGGGATTCCGGCGCGCTACGTTCCGGCGTTCCGCGTCACGACGCGTCACGACGCGACCTTCGACGCCCTCCTCGCGATGGCGTCCGACGACGAAGCGCGCGATGACGACGATGTCGACGTCCTCGCCGCGGCCGGGAGCTCCGACGACGACGCCGACGACGACGATTTCGACGATGGGTACGGATCAGATTTGATGGGCGACGCCGCCGATCGCGCGCGCCTCGCGTCGTTGAACGAACTCGAGCGGGAAGAGATCATGCTCGAACGCGCGGACGCGCGAAAGAGGCTGGAATCGCGACGCGCGATCATCGCGGCGGCGCGATCGAAGGAATTGGAGCTGGCTCGGAAGAAGACGGGGGCGCGGGCGATTTCGAGTAAACAGCGGGACGAGTTAGAGGCGCTCGAACGCATCGCGGAGGCGAAGAAACGAAAAGAACGCAGTCGACGCGTGTTCGGTGATCTGAGCGAGGACGAGGAAGAATTTGGCGGGGCAGCCTCCGAATCGGAAGACGAAGAAAGGGTCGCGAGACCTCGGCGGAAGAAACGCGAAACCCGAGCGGACGTCGATCTTGAGGCTGAATACGCGTCGTCCGACGTTCCGGCGACGCGCGATGAGATCGCGTCGGTGACGGTGAAGAGACATCAGCTCGAGCAGTGGGTGAACGAACCGTACTTTGAAGCCACGGTGACGAATTGTTTGACGCGCGTCGGCATAGGACTCAACAAGGAAGGGCAAAACGTCTATCGCCTCGTCGAGATCGCGGGCGTCGCGGACGGCAAGTACAAGCAATACTCGCTCAAAAAGTACGAGTACTTGGCCAACAAACCGCCGACGCAAAAGTGGTTGATTTTGCGCTGGGGAAAGTCTGAAAAGACGTTTCGACTGAGCGAGGTTTCAAACTCCGACGTGCAAGACGCCGAGTGGAAAGCCTGGGTGGCGCACTGCGCGCAGGCGGGGTGCACCCCCATCACCGCGCGCGATGTGAAGAAGTGTCTTCAAGGGTTGGAAGAGGCGAAAAATTACCGATACACGAGCGACGACGTGACGAAAATTCTCGCGGAGAAGCGCGAAAAGCAAGGGACGCGTCACAACTTATTGTTTGAAAAGGAGCAAATCAAGGCGGCGATCGCGCACGCCGAGGCGGAAAACGATTTAGATAAAGTTGAAGAGCTTCGTCAACGTTTCGACGAGGTCGATCGAGAGATAAAGGACAAATTGCAGCAGAGAAGCGGGTCGACGCAGGACGCCCTCGCGAACATCAACCGCCGCAACGAAATCCAAAACAGCGAAAAGCTCTCGAAGCGAGCGTCCGAGCAAGTGGCGAAACTCAAGGCGGGCGTGTTGAACACGGGCTCAGGCGATCCATTCAGTCGTCGCCCGACGCGTTTGACGACGTATTGGGACATGGGCGCGGGCGCCGCCGAGCGATCGGCGACGGCGGCGGAAGAAGAAGAAGCCGCGGCGGCGACCGCCGCGGCGCCGGCGACCGATGGTGGAGACGAAGAAGACGACATCTTTCTCACCGCGGGTGTGGACGCGCAGCAAAGCGAAAAAGAACTCGTAGACGTGCTTCAGCAGGCGCACCGCGAAACCGTCGGCTCGCTCAACATCGATCTCAGTCGACTCGACGCGCCCGCGGACGCGGACGCCCTCAGGCTCAAGACGACGAAGAGTGTGCTCGATCGCGGTGCCGTACTTTTGAAATCCGCCTACGACGCTCAACGCGCCGAGCAGCTCGCGACGCAACCGCCCGGTAAGGCTTTCACCGTCGCCGAATACTTGGCCGAATTCGTGGCGCCGACGTGAGCGACCGAACGACGCAACTTTGTAGTGACGAATTTACACAATCTAGTAGCTATACCCGAATAACGATCCCTCTAACTCCGCAGCGGCGGCGACACCAGCGTCACCGCGTCGCCTCTGATGAACAAGAAGGGCACGTTTCTCTTCGTCGTCTTCGTAAACTCCTCGAACGTCTCCTCGTCCGTCTCCGTGCTCGTGATCACTTCCTCCACGTCACCGAGGATCATGTTCAAGTGTTGATCGTACGCCTGCGCGCGAAACCACGGCGAAGAGTCGTCAGTCGTCGGTCGAGCGATCGCTCGTTCGATTCGCGATCGCGTCGCGTCGATTCGCGGCGACGACGCACGTGTAAGCGCCCTCTGGCCTCTCTGTCGCCGCGCAGCTTGACGTAAACCTTCTCGTCGAGGGCGAGGCGGATCAGGTCCAAGGGCTCGCGCACGGCGGCGTCTTCCTCGGCGGCGGACATGGCCAGGGAGGCGCGAAGTGGCGACGGCGCGAGGCGCGAACGCGGACGCGGACGCGGAGCGAATCGAATCGCGAGCGTGCACGGCGCGTGACGACCGGCGCGCGGAACGGACTAAGATTATGATACAAACGCGCGCGACCGTTCGAGGGCTAGAACGCGTCGACGTGAATCTCGCGCGCGACGGCGCGAGGGCGCGACGAGGCGAAATCGACGTCCAAGTCGAGCCACGCGCGCCAATCGTCCACGTCCTCGGCCGCGCGCGGCGAGCCGCGCTGTTCGACCCACTTGGGATCGTACGAGGATTCGTCCGCGGCGTACGGCCAGTGCGGGCTGAGCGTCACCGTGCGACCGACGATGAGGAGCGTCGGCGACACGAGCTCGCACGCCGCCGCGGCTTCGGGTAGGTGCTCGATGGAGCTAAACACTCGACGTTCGTCCACGGTCGTGCCGCGCTCGATCGCCACCGCGGGCATATCGGCCGGAAATCCGCTCGCGATGAGCTTTTCGCTGAGCTTCGGGAGCGTGCCAAGACCCATGTAGACGACGAGCGTCGTCTCGACGTCGGCGCTCGTCACCGCGAAATCCACCGGATCGCTCGCCGCGCCCGTGGCGTCCTCGCGCGACCCCGCGCCCTCGCGCAGATGTCCGGTCAACAACCGCACCGACGTCGCCACCCCGCGGTGCGTGAGCGGTATGCCGAGCTCGCTCCCGACGCCCGCCGCCGCGGTGATTCCCGGAACCACCTCCACGCGCACGTTCGGATTGTGCTCGCGCAGGAACTCGAACTCCTCCCCGCCGCGCCCGAACACCAGCGGATCCCCGCCCTTCAACCGCAGGATCGTCGCCCCGGCGTCCGCGAACGCCGCCAGCAGTTCGTGTATCTCCTCCTGCGTCCGCGTGTGGTACCCCGCTCGCTTCCCCACGTACACCATCCGCGCCTCCGCGCGCGCGAGATTCAGGATCTCGTTCGACACCAATCGATCGTACAGCACCACGTCCGCGGTCTGCATGAGCTGATACGCGCGAAGCGTGAGCAAGCCCGGGTCGCCCGGTCCGACGCCCACCAGGCACACCCTCGCCGCGCGCGCGTCGTCGCGCGTCGTCGCGCTCGACGCCCTCGCGCGCCCTCGCGCGCGCAGCAGCTCGAGCGCGTCGAGCGCGTCGTCCGCCGCCGCGTCGCCGCCGCCGTCGGCGCGCGCGGCGGCGCGCGCGCGTCGATTCGAGTCGTCGCCGCCGAATCGTCGCGCGGCGGCGAATCGTCGCGCCGTCGCGCGCGACGCCGCGCGCGGGGCGGACCGAGACGGCGCGCGCGGCGTCGGCGTCGTCGCCGTCGCGAGCGCCATCGCGCGAGACGGCGCGCGACGCGGTGCGGCGACGCGATGTGGCGCGCGGTCGTCCCGTCGAAAGCGTCGCGAAGGGTCGCTGTGGCTCATTTTTTTACACAAAGGTGATTTGATTCGCGCGAACAAATCGACGCGCGAGAACGCTTCACTTGGTGTAATACTTGAGGGTGCGGTCGAAACCGCTGAGGATGAGGGCGTCGCCGGCGACGTCGACGGCGGTGAGCTTGCCCGCGGCGCCGTCGCCGATCTTCTTGTGCGGGGCGAAGTCGCGCGCGGAGTAGACGACGACGGAACCGTCGTAGCTGGAACTGGTGAAGAAGGCGCCGTTGGATGAGGTTTTTTCGTACCTGACGCAAGAGACCAGGGCGGAGTGCGCGGCGTTGGTGTACGCGCACTCGGCGGATTTGCGCAAGTCCCACGACTTGACGGTGCGGTCGTCGCCGCCGGTGACGACGTGGTAGCCGTTGGGAGAAAAGTCCACGGAGAGGATTTGCTTGACGTGACCGCGTAAGACGGCGATGGATTTGCCGATGCGCAGATCCCACACGCGCCCGACGGCGTCTAAGCCCACGGACGCGGCGAGCGAACCGTCGGGGTGGAACGCGACGTCGTACACCTCCTTGGCGTGGCCCTCTTGACACAACAACTCTTCCCCGGTCTCCGCGCTCCAAAGCCGCCACGTGGCGTCGAAGGACGCGGTGGCGACGTACTTTCCCCCGTGTGGATGAAACGCCACGCGCCCGCATCGAGAGGCGTGGCCTTTCAACTCCGCCGCGCGACTTCCGTCGGCGTTCCAAATCGCCGCAGAGCCGTCGGCGTGCCCGGTGACGATGCGCGCGCGACCGTCGCCCGCGTCGAACGCGTCGATTCCAGTGATTCGATGATCACTCGCTCGAATGACGAGCTCGGAGGTCAATTTTCCTCCCTCTACGTCGCACGCCCACTTGCGCGCCTCCCCGCTCCAACTCGCGCTCACCGCGTTTCTCCCTCCGTTATAAAACTTCACCTCACAGATCGGTCGCGACGCGTCGCCGATCTCGCTGCACTGCGCCTGGAACCCCGACGTCGACGCCACCACCGCATCGATCGTCGCCCGTTCGTCTTTTCTCCCTCCCTTACCTCTCGCCTCGCGTTGCGTCGCCACGCGCTTCGCCGCCCGCGGCAGCGACCACTCCGCGATGTCTATTCGGCACTCCAGCAACCGTTCCGTGCCTTCGGTGTAAAACGTCTCCTTCTGCGTCGCGTGCGCGTTATATTCTCCCTCGTCGACGATCGTGGCGCCGTATTTATCCGTCGCCGTTCGCGTCCCCGCGCCGTCGTCGAGTTCGCCGCCGTCTCGCGCGTCCAACGACGCCAACAGCGCGCGCAATCGATCCCTCCGCTCGCTCTCTCGCTCGCCGAACAGCGTGATCGGCTCGCGGTACTTTCGCAGCATCGCGCGCACGTCCGCATCGTGCGTCGGCGCGTGCGTCGCGCGCAAACGTCGTCGCGACTCGAATTCGCGCACCAGCTCCTCGCGCTGTTTCCGCGCGATTTCCGCCGCGCCGCGCAGTTCGACGTCCTCGGCGTCCGTCATCGCGCGTCGAGCGTCGCGTTCGCGCTCGCGCGCGCGCGCCACGGCGCGAGCGGCGCGTCCCGGCGACGGCGCGAGCGGCGCGATGTGCCGATTCGACGTTCGCCGGGTCGCGCCGACGCCGCATTTCGCGCCCGCGCGCGCGCGCGACGCGTCATGGAGCCGCGCACCGCGGTCGAGGACGAAGCGAACGCGATGCGCGAGCGCGAGGACGCGCTTCTGGCGATTCGCGAGGCGCTGTCGGGGCGCACGCGCGAGGTTTTTGACGCCGCCGCCGCGGACGAGGACGACGAAAACGACGAAAACGACGGCTGGACGGCGCACGACGAGGCGCGCGACGACGACGAGGCGTACGACGACGACGTGAACGATCGTTTAGACGCGCTGGACGCGCTGGATGACATGCGCGCGCACAGGGGGGAGGCGTCGACGCGGGACGCGCGCGCGGCGCCGGGGTCGGCGGCGGCGAAGCTCACGCGAGCGAACGTGGCGAGGCCGAACGCGAACGGGGGGGCGGGGAACAGGACGCGCGCGGTGACGTTCGCTGGAGGGAAAGGGAAAAGCGCGAACGGCGGCGACGCGGGCGCGGGCGCGGGCGCGAGGACGACGAGGACGACGCGCGCGGAGACCAAGGTGACGAACGCGATGAAAGAGGCGAGACGGAAGGAGGATAAATCGATGTCGTTGAATAAGGATAAGGAAGACCGCGCGACGGTGGAGCAAGCGTTGGATCCGCGGACGATGTTGATTTTGTTCAAGATGCTGTCCAGGGAGACGTTCACGGAGATTCACGGATGCGTGTCGACGGGGAAGGAGGCGAACGTGTATCACGCGCGAAAAGACGTCGTCGTCGGGGAAACTGGCGCGAGAGAAGTGACGGACTTCGCGGTCAAGGTGTATAAGACGTCAATTTTAGTGTTCAAGGATCGCGATAGATACGTCAGCGGGGATTGGAGATGGCGGAATGGGTATTCAAAGAAGAATCCGCGGAAAATGGTGCAGACGTGGGCGGAGAAGGAGATGCGGAACTTGATTCGGTTGAAGGAGGCGGGCTTGCGCGTGCCCGCGGTGGAGATGCTTCGCTCGCACGTCTTGGTGATGGAATTCATCGGGAACGATGGCATCGCCGCGCCGCGATTGCGAGATGCGGACATATCAGTCAAGAAGATGCGTTCGTTATTCACCGAACTCATCGTCGACGTGCGCATGATGTACCAAAAGTGTCGTCTCGTGCACGCGGATCTGAGCGAGTACAACTTGTTGTTTCACGACGGACACATTTGGATCATCGACGTCTCGCAAAGCGTCGATCAGGACCACCCGCGGTGCTTGGAGTTCCTGCGCGAAGATTTGCTTCACGTGATTCAATACTTCGCCAAGCAAGACGTCGCCGTGCCGACGGTTCGCGAATTGTTCGACTTTGTCACCGACCCGGCGATCAACGATGACAACATGGAGGCCGTGCTCGAGGCGCTGAGTGAGTCCGCGGAGGAGCACGCGGTTGAACTCAAGCGCGTAAACGCCCAGCTCAACGCGCTGAACTCGGCCGATCCCGACTCCCAGTTCGACGACGAGATGATGGAACGCCGCGCCGAGGCTGAGATTCAAGCCAACGTGTTCCATCAGGCGTTTATTCCGCGCGCTCTGGACGAAGTCGATCTGTTTGAGCGCGATCAAAAGCGCTTGATTCAAGGCAAAGGAGAGAGCGAAGGAATTTATTATCAAACCATCACAGGCATGGCGGACGATTTGAGCAGCGTGCGCACGACGCCGACGCTGTTGATGACGAAGAAACTCGACGTCGTGGACGAGGACGAAGACGAGGAGGACGAAAACGACGACGAATCGGGCGATTTTGACAGCGAAGACGGATCGGACTCCGACGAGGATTCCGAGAATGGCGGGGGCAGACGGAGATTCCCCAAGGAAGTCGTGGACAAGGACGCCGTCAAGGCGGAACGAAAGGCGGCGGCCAAGTTGCAGAAGCAAGCGGCGGCGGAGAAGCGCAAGACGAAAATTCCGAAGAAAGTGAAGAAGGCGAAAACGAAAAAGAAATAGCAACACATTCAATAGCAAGAAATAAGATAGCGACAACGAGAAGGATAAACTAGAGTTTGCAAGCGGCGACGTAGTCTTCCGGCACGCGCGTCTTCACGTACGCCTTGAAGTCCGCGTACGAGGTCAATCCATCGCGTTCGCGCGATTTCGGCGTCAACGCCATAGGCTCGCCGTTATACACCGCGCGCACGCCGACGGATCCATCCTTCATGCGCCACGTCTCGAAAATCAACGAACTTCCCGTAGGCGGCCACGTCGTGAGCGTCGATCCGAGCGTCCCGAGCGCGGAGAAGAGCGCCATGATCGTCGAATCATGACCCGCGTAAAGACTTAGCTTGACTTTTCCGCCGTGTTCGCCCATTTCTTCGCAAATTTCACGGAGCAGTTGCGTACCCATGATGCCGTTCGCGAGCGGGCTCGTGAACGTCGCGAAATGTCTGTCCTCCATCATCGTCAACAAAGACCGCACTTGATCTTTCGTCACGCCGCGCGGCAGGGGCAAATCGTGATTGATGCGACATTGCAGTGGGTCCCATACTTCCAGCAACCCCGCCTTTTTCTCCCGCGCCGTTTCGATCGACTCGCGCAAGCGAGCCAACGTCTCGTCGTGCGTAAACTTTTCGTCGTTCGACGCCATCGCGCCTCGAAATACCTCACTCAGCCTATCGCACGCCAATCCCGGTTTCGGAAACATCGTCTCTCGCTCTTTCTCTCGAACCTCGATGATCAAAGGCGAGCCTCCACCACCGTTTTCCCACGCATCCGGCCATCCGCCCGCGAGCGCGTTCGCCGCGCTC
>Ga0257114_1002076_pt1 | contig 13670 bp, 2 predicted proteins | sample SI112_10mmetaG_FD_190149 | JGI IMG/M metagenome (GOLD analysis project Ga0257114, IMG submission 190149) | Marine microbial communities from Saanich Inlet, British Columbia, Canada - SI112_10m | ecosystem: Environmental > Aquatic > Marine > Inlet | place: Canada: British Columbia | collected...
TCTAAAACTATAAGACAATCACAACAAAATCCAAATTCTCTACATTCACCTTTGTTCCATATGGTATCAATGAAAGGTGAGTCCTGATCAATTAGATCACACTCCTCTTCTGTTCTTATATTGGAGTTTCTGAAGTCTTCCACCAGTTCACCTTCAGGGTTTACTGTCATGTGTATCTCTACACAACAACCCTCTACTCTAGGACAACACCCCAGCAATTGTTCATCTCTTTTCCAGTCTGTATCTTTAATTCTTCTGCCATCATTAGGATGGTAGGGGTTGTTATAGGTTGTTCCCGGCAATATATTTTCGCAAACATGCTTTGTAATGTTTGATCTGTTAACATTTTCGAGCGTACCTGCAAACTCTAACGTACAACATCCAAGTTCTTCATAAATATCTGCTTCTTTGTAAGCCAAGTCTTGATTATAGCACCAGTATCCTCCGGGCTTGCTGGTTGGACCTGCGAAATGATGAAATTCAGCCAAAGACATATCTACGTTTGGTAAACCCGGATCAAAAGTATCACCAATAATAAGCATTTTATCTGCGCCGCGATCACTAGCAGTACCAGCTTGATCTCTTATGATTCCTTTTGGAAAATATCCACATACTGAACAATTTCCTTGTTCGCAAACATGATGAGAACCAACCTTTAAATCTGTACCGTTCTCAAACAAAGATTTATCCGTTGACCCGCTATTGCCACAAAAATTACTAAATCGGTTTGCGGCACAGTTAGTCAAGTGAGGAAAAGCACTAGTATCATCCATAGTGTCATCCGCGCCATTTCTATGAAAAGAGCTACATCTAGGATAATGACAAATTCCATTAGCGCCAAGCGCCCATACCGTATTTGAAGTAGCTCCATAAGTAGCCACCTCCATATGGAATCCATCAGTTATAGCATATGAACCCATACAATCTTGAAGCTGTCTACAACTTTTAATAACAGCACCACAATTAAAATTATCAGCAGAACGGGATTTATGAATGTTGGTAGCGCCGTCTCCCGCTGTTCCATATTCCATGTAATTTACAGTGGCCCTGCTATTTCCTCCAAAAGAACTATTTACCAATTTCCATTCGGGCGCATGTTCTGTGGGTATACATTCTTTTGGACACTCTTCATTTACATCATTTAATTTCAGCATATGTGGATAAAATTCATGATCAAAAATTCTAAAATTCAATGTAGCAGGTTCATAATCTCCATAGTGAGGAACATAAAGATATTGTTGATAAGTGTCTTTGTTGTAAATCCTTCTTGAGCTAGGGCTACTTGTTGCAATAGCGGCGGCGCTGGATTCTATAACGCAAGGTCTTATAAACCAACCATTAAGAATATTTGGCCCTCTTCTAATAGCCTTTTTAGGTGTGTGGGAATCTCTCTGAGTACCACTACGCTCTCTTCCATAATATCCACACTCCTTGCTAAAATAAATAGCGCTACAGGTATTATCATCATTTTCAAACTCTTTCAATGGCTTTAAGCTTTTAGGACATCTGTCTGGATCTGAATTTCTTACAAAATTTGTTCGCATTTCATCAATAATATAATCATTTTGATTAAATCTATCAACGCCACCAATTACTTTATATCTAAATCTATGTATTTTACAATCTTCCTCCGGGCTAAACTCATATATTCCATCAACATATTTACCGTCACATCCTTCGTCTGGACATTCTGTGGGCATAATTTCTGTTGGAGCAGCGCCTAGTTGTGACTCAAATTTACTTACTAAAACCCGTTGTCCCGTTAATGGATCTGTAATAGGATCACTTTTAATAGCCGTATTTTCACCAACTACATTGTCTCCGGTACACTGGTCTGGAAATATAGCTTCAATTAATTGATCGTCGTTTCTATCATAAGCTATTTCATAAAGGGTGTCTAGATAAGGTTGTGCGCCATTAAAAAATCCAAAGTTGAGCTTACCGCAAAACAAAAAATACTTCTCAACATAATCTGTAGCAAAGAAGTTTCCAAAATTTACTTCAGTATCCATAAAAGTCCTGATAGATCTATAATCTCCATCAGCAACCCTAAAAAAATCATCGTGCCAATCATCTAAATCTTTAGGTTCATTTATGTCATGATCTAAAAAGGCAGCCTGACCATCGCAATTTTCTAAGTCTGTAATTCTTCTAAGCTCTATAAGTATTGTATCATTTACTAAGCCACCAAACCATTCACCCCACACTGCAATAGAATTTTCTTCTGAGCATTCCACCATCAAAAAGTAAACACCATTACGGTTTACATCTGAAGTAGTGTGCCAGTTGCCAAGAAAGATTTCTTTTTGCGAAAGGCCATCAAAAAAAACAGGTGTAACATTTGCCAAACTATCAAAATCTTCCGAAGTGTTTGGAAGCTGTTCACCATTAGAGTTTACAACATAAACCTCACCGCGAGCAGTAGCATTTCCATTCAAGAAATCTCCCAATCCGGGAACGTTCTCGCATGAAGGAGCGTATTTCGGTAGTACATTAGAACTTTCGCCCGCCCTTATAAATACACTATTGATAAAGTAGTGACCTTTTGAATTTTCTTCCCCCCAGTCATATACATCATTTATAGAAATTGCTACAGCAAACTTTCTTACTATTGTAGTAGTTGTTCTTACGTCTACAGGAACACTATTGATTGTAGTCTGTTCTATGTCTACAACTTCAAAATTACAAGCAATGGTATGACTATCAGGAGCGCATTCAGTTTCTGTTTCAGATATTGTTCGGTATCCGCCGCCGTCAACGTTGTGTTCAATCTTTTGCGTTACTTTAGCAAAGCCCACAACATCATCGAAATTGTATCTATCATGATCAAAACGAATTTCTTTGCTTGTGCAAACAACCTTTCCACAACATCTACATGGTGTTCCCATTTTATTCCCTTATATACAGCTTACCCAAATAGGGGTCCATTCATAATTTAATCTAATAACAATAACCCAAGTGTTATCGCTAGCGGTAGCCTCTAGAGCCGTGTCTCTATTATAACAGTCAATTTCTTCTCCAAGATCTTCTAAAGATCCAGAACCTTTATCGGTTGACGTTTTTCTAAAAACTTTAATTTTAAAAGGTGTTGGCTGGGTAGGGCTTGTTGCCGGTGTTATGCTTTGGCTTAAAACACCACCAAGAAACTCAAGACCACCAGCCCAGTGTTTTCTTTCTTCATCCCAAAGGAAAGCGATGGGACCAGCTTTTCTTAATGCTGGATTTTTTTGAAATTCAGTATCAAAACTTTGTAAGTCCTCTCCGTCATTAGGCACAGGATTATAAGCTACGTCATAACCCCATCCGGCGGCAGGTCTTGGTAGACTAGTAGCCATAGTCCTGACCGCTGTAACTGCCTTTTTTTGTTCTTCTCCCATTTGGTCAATACTGAAATTTCCAATATCATCTGGGGGCGGATCAACAACGCCGCCACTTATAGTTGATCGTTTAAACGTCTCAGTACCATCATCATCATTAACTTTATTAGAAAAGAAAGGACTTTGTGATTTACTATTTGGCATAATACCGTCAGTTCCCGCACCTTCTCCTTTTACTTCAGGAGCTTCAAAACTAGACATGTTTGAATTTTCAGACAGGTCTTTAGCTATATGAACCGGGATAAGTGCGGCATCTTTAGACGTTCCTGCAACCTTATCATATACACCGCCACCTTCGGCTAAGGCGCCAAGATCACTGACGCTAACATCAGCAACTTCCCAAGTCCCATCTAAACCTCCACCAGCAGGAAAAATCTGCCCCAGACTAAGACTAATATCCTGTCTATTTAATCTATTGATAAGATCTTGCGCAGTTATAGGAGAAGCGGGAGGTAAAAGTGGCCTCTTGGTTATCTTGGCTCTTTCTCTTTGTAGCAACTCTAAACTAGCTTTATTTATTCTAGCTATTCTATCTATGTTATATTTTGCAAGCTTGCCAAACTGAGGTGTCCAAGTGTTGAACTTGTAAGTAGTTTTAAATCCAGAGGTATCAATACTAAAAGACATATCAGAAACATAAGGCCCGCTGCCAGAAAATCTTTCCGCTATATTATAAGATGGAAACTCTGCAATTTCTACATAACCAGTTTCACTTCCGCTCATCTCAGCATTTCCTACGTTTGCCGTAGATTCGCCTGATTGATTCATGCCGTCAATACTACCAAAAGTTTCTGGAACTAAACTTTCGTCCTGTATAACTTCCGACTTTCCTTTAAGGCTACCACCATACCACGGACCCCATGCATATCTATTGCTTTGCTGTCCGATACCAAAAGATCTAGGAAAAACAACTTTAGGTGGGATAGCTATTTGTGTATTGGCCTTTCCCGGACCAATATATTTTTCTGGAGGAATATCTAACTGGAAAAAATAATTAGCTAGTACAGTTAAACCAAAATCCGGCGTGGTTAGATTGTCATACTCTACAATCTGTTGACCCGTGTCCATAACCGCATAAGGCTTTCCATCCCCGTAATCTCTACCGGCAACTTGATAAAAGGTAGCACTTCTATCTATGGAGCATCCGGCACTGGCAATACCAAACCCTCTGGGAACTATTGTATCAAGATTATCAAAATTTAAATTATACAAATTCTCATGATATTTAGCATATCCAGAACCAAGTTTGCTAAAGTCTCTGTTTGCAGTATGTTGCCACTCTACATAGGTTTTTGTTCTACCTTCAGGAGTAAAAAATTGCACATCTTTAAATCTAAAAGCATTATCAAAAGCAGAATCCACAGCTTCCCAAGATGGTTCATATTTTTGGTCCTCGGTTATCCATCTAGTATTATTATCTTGACCACCCGGCTCTTCTGGCATAGGGACTAAGAACACCTTGCCATAAAAATTATTAGCAACGTTTGCCACAGCCTCGAAAATTACGCCCGTCGTTTCGGAAGCCGTTCTATTAGCGTTATCAAAGTCTGTATCAAAAGATTTATTAGCAGTTTGCTTAGAAGTAGAGGCTAGGCTCATAGCGCCCCTATTACCAGCCATTAAAACTTCTAAAGTAGCCTTATCAACATCTATATCAACACACCAAGGAGCTTTTTGGGGATCATCGTATTCACCGTTTTTAACGGACTCAAAAACCTTGTAAGTTTGCCAAGAGTTTTTTCCTCCGGTAGCCATTCTTAATTCAAAAACACTAGCTAAGTAAGTAGGGGGAGTGAACGGATCTAAAGATATAGGTATTATTCTGTCAGTTAAAGAATTATATTGGCTTCCAACCCTATAACTTGATGAAACCGGAAAATTTCCTCCAGTTCTAGAAGTGCCTGTATCGAATATATAATCGCTACTTTTTGTCTTACCCCATATAGCAGTAGATTTGCTAACCTGCCTAGTTACAAGTCTACTAGCAGGTCCACCTATAACCAGCTTTTGGGTTGTATTATCTTGTAGCTCTTGACCGATAGAAGAAGACATAAGAATATCTTCTTTTTTGAAATCATTAACCAAAGACCTTATAATACCGGGACTAGGTTGAGAAGTTTTGTCTATAGCCACCACTTTTATATTTGGATTTGTAATTAAGCCACCACCATCATCACCCTCTTTCCAAAGATCAGAAAGATCACTTTCGCTTAATCCAGCAGTTTCTACGGCCTTTCCTTCTGCGCCCATAACCAAAACGGGAGCTTCCAACTTACCTTCGTTTGGATCTTTTTCCAAAGTTATAAAATAATCATATTGAACAAGTTCAGTTACGTCAGATATGATACCGTTCACATTTTGATTTACACCGCTGATCCTGTAGTATTCAGGAGCTATATCGTTTATCTGACTCAAATCTATCTTAAAATATTCCTGCTCTCCAAAAGCACACTTATGAGCGAATGCCGCATCTGGATTTTCAAATGGGCAAGATAGCAATTCTATAGTTTCTAAAAGTTTGTTAGCGGGAAAACCTACGCTGTTAGTATCAGCCGCGCCAAAGATACCACCAAAAGAATAATTCTCAAAATGCCCTAAAGCATTATATACATTATTAACTTCTGTAGTTATGTTTGGATTTTGAGTAGAAGGTCTAAATCTATTATATCTACCGGTTTGGTTTGATTGTGGTGTATTTTTTCCTGCGGATATTGCGCCAAAGTTATATTCTGTGCCTTCAAAAGCGTCCATTATAACCTGAATACCATCTAGTAATTTAGCGGGAGACTCTAGGGTTATATCATAATACCTCCCGCTAGCGCTCTCTCCATAAGACCATCTAGTAAATACCCCACCAAAATAAAATCCTTTGTACTGAAAATAACAAGCGGCACCGACTTGAACATCACCATTACTGTCTTCAGGAGGAGTCCATTTAAAATCATTCTTAGGATCTTCTACAAGCCTTAAACTGCAAGTACTGCTAGTACCGCCCCAGCCAACAGAAGCGCTAACACTTTGTACCCAACAGCCAAATATGGTGGGAGCAATATTTGGTCCGCTAATCCTTTTGTATATCGCAAACTGATGCCTTGCAATAAGTAAAGTAGAATTTTCTTTTCCTGACTCACCCTTTCCGTTTACTAGCCCTTTCCAGTTTTGAGGCTTACTAGGCTTAAATACAGCAGTTATAAATTTACCTTCTTCTGGAGGTGCGCCAAAATCTGCAACCAAATCCTCCTTTTCACAAAGCTCAGAATTTTCCCTTGGATCAAAAGTTATTGAACCGGGAACTTCTGCTTCAAAAGTTCCAATAGGATTTTCTTTAAATATACTTAAAAACTTGGGTCTAGACAAACCTTCACCAGTTCCGTCTTCCGCTTTGTACTTTAATTCATAAGGAATTATTTCTGGATCTCGACCTTTTCTTCTTATTTCTTGACAAACACCGTTTTCAAAAACAGGCCAAACTACTTTAATTTCACCTTTAAGAACTTCAAATTTAACGCTCGATGACAAGCTTTTATAGTTGGTAGTGTCTGTAGGAACAAAAGCAGCAGTAACCGTTTGTTCGCCTGCGTCTAGCTCTGTATCTTTTACAGGAGCATAAGTAAAAGCTCCTGCAACATCTGCTTTAGCATTAAGTTGTTCATCAGAAAGCTTTGGCCCTACGGAACCGCCTAAACCATTATCATAAAGAGCATAAGTTATATCAGAAGGATTATTCCAAGTAACCACAGGAGTAGACTTTTCTACAGTCAAAGAAGCTGTACCAGTTATGCTGCCTCCTAAGCTATCGTCTGTTGGATCAAACGTAACAGTTAAAGTATAACTTCCTGCACCAAGCTTTTTTCCAGCGGTTAAAGTTCCGCTAGTAGTCCCGGAATATGTATAGACATATGTACCATCAGGCGAATAATCATCACCATCAACATCTTGATATATAGCGCGAGCAGAAAATATTGACTCCTCAATAAGTTCTCCATAGACTATTTTACTAACGCTAGGTTCCCATGTTATAGAAGCCAATTTTATTCTCCTTAACCTTGATTAAATTCCCAAGTTTCTGATTTATTATAAGCTCTAGTGTTGGGATTCCAAGACTCTGTAGAAGCTGTTAAATAAACATGAACCTTATCTACGTCTACCTCATCCCATCCTTCCGGTCTATAATCAATCAAGGCGGCAGTACCATCCGGCTTCCCAGCGCCCCTTTTCATAGTAATATCGACAGTTATAGATCTACTACTTACCTGCGTGGTTTCTATATCTTGAATTATTGGGCCATTAGCCCTACCTATAATTGGCAATATAGCAATAAGCTTTTGTTCACCTTTATCATTATTATAATCAATTGTAATTCTTTCAACTATAGCATTTTCCGTAGTAGGCTTATCATAATCATTAAATGATACACTATATGTTATAGTACCTGAAACCTTATTATGTCCCACACTTTCGCTAAGTTTAAGGTCTGTATTAAGAACAAAGCCGCCTCCAGAATCTTGATAAACTTTTGCCGCTAAAGCAGGAATTAAAGGTTTGACAATATTAAAAGATTTTAAAGCGCCAGCATATTTATCTACTTGAGTAACACTTGAGTCTACTGAGGACAACCCCTGAAAATTTGCACTAACAGTAACGTTACTACCTTCTGCGTTAATATCTCCTTCAAAATTAAACTCTAGACTATGCGTAGATTCAAACCCCACCTGAGATAACGTCCAAGTATCCGTTACATTGTAACTTCCAACATTTTGATCAGAGGAAACAGATCTTGTGTGATTGTAACCTTTGTATTTAGGACCGTCTTCATCAAGGGGTTTTAAAAACCTAAATCCAAGTTCATCAGGCTCATCCCTAGTGGTCTCAGGCATGTTCATTTCTATGGGAAGAAATTTACTTTTGAAAAATGTATCATCCCCCATCAAGTCTTTAGTTATTTCAACCGTAGGGTCATATACTAGTCTAGTTTTTACCCACATTACAGCCTGTCTAAAAGCTTCATCATCAATCCCATCACCTCCAGAAACTTTAGCCTTTTTTAAGCCTGTGGCAGATACTGTGTGAGTAAGGGTGTATACCTTGTTAAGATTATCGTTTTCCTCGGTAGGAGCGTCCGATTGGTAAAAGAATTGGTCCGCTTCAGCAAGTTCCCAACTTTCATCTACAGAAGATAGCTTATAACTAGGCTTAACTGGTCTACCCGTAGAGCCGGTATTAGTATTGTTTGAATCTTCTTCATAAGCCTCAAAAACAAACGAATATTCTAAAGTCTGAACACCGGCACTTTCTTCTGTTTGTTCTGGCAAATCAACACTAAGCAATTTAGCATCATCAAAAACCATGATATTAGGAAGACCGCCATAAGCACTTATTTCAAGTTTACCAGTACCCTGATTAGGAAAACTCTCTCTTAATAGATGCATAGAAGTTAAAGCTTCGCCCATCACACGGCTTTGCCTTTGACCTTTTACAGTTATATCCTGAGCGTCATCTGTAGACTGTATAATAGCCGTTCCCGTTACATTTATGGTAAATTTTGTACCCATAAAAGTACCATCACCAGTAGAGAGGTTTTCTCTACCTATGGAATACCTAGGCATCGGCCCCACAAGACCACCCTCCGTGCCTGTAGGTATCGCAGAGACGCCACCAATAACAATCTTTTTTGAATCTTGATTAGATGTATAAAGTATCATTACTCAAACCACCCTCTTGTGAATATATTAAAGTTTCCTGTTTCCGAAAGCCCAATAAGCGCAGTTCCGCCCCTTGTTGCTAAGTTCATATTTGGTTCCAATATTTGAGCGCCATCAATATTGAGGGCAATTTCGCCCGACGCTATTCTAGAATCAATATATAAAGGAGAATTACTACCAAATGATTTTTCAATAAATAATACATTTCCTGAGCTAGCAATATTCCTAGCGGGAAGAACCAAGGTAGCGTCTCCGTCACGCTTATAGTACACATTACTATCATTATTTCCGCTCATAGCTATAGTAATAATACCACTTCCGATAAACCCACCTCCGGGACCAGTCGGAGGTGTGAATGTTTTAACACTTAAAGGAACGTCGCCAACCGGAGAAGCGAACAGAGGAGAACCAACAACCAAGTTAATATCAGGATTATCGGAACCTGCGTTAGAGGTAAATAACGTTGCGGCATTAAAGTTTGTTTGATTCAGGAATAAAACAGCAGTACGAAACGTTGGAGTTTGGGGAACAAATCTATTGATAACCAAACTAGGATTACCAATAACGCCCTCTCCAAGAGAACCCTGAGCCGCTAACGATAAGCCAGAGTTTTGAACACCTATAGCTGGCATAAACAAATCTGGAGTAGATATTGAATACTGATGCTTCAAGAACAATCTACCTTGATTCGCAACACTGGGAGCAAAACCAGAAACCGCAAGAGGTAAAAACACATTACCAACATTAGGAGTATGTAGAGACATATCGGCTGCAAAACTCCTATTGTCTACAAACAGAGTAGGAGAACCGCTAGCAAAGTCTATAGGCTTGATAGCTAAGTCAAAGCCGCCACTTGGCCCCGGCGCAAGGCTGTAGAGTGGGGCCAAACTTCCTGAATCTGCTGAGTCAGGAGCTTTTATAAACAGCGTACCATTTACAGATCTTTCTAAATCAATAACCTGCAACTTGACAACATCAAAAGAGTTGTTAAAGTGATCTTCTTGGGTCATGCCTTCCGAGCTATTAAGCCTGAATGCAAATTTTCTCACAACTAAAAGTCTATCTTTATTTTTTGTTGAAAACTTTTTAATAGATAGTATTCTAGACCAAACCTGCATAACGCCGCTAAACTCTGGATATGCTCCAGATTTTAACTTGCTAGTAAAATAAGGTTGTAATTCTTTAAAATCATTTAATCTATTGTATTCTGAAGATCCAGAATCGGAGGAAGTCCTAGAACTTAGACCAAAAGAAGAACCGTTTGCCAAGTTGTGCAACAAGCTTTCCCCTTGGTTCCGAACAGTCTGTGGATAAGATATTCGCGCCTTACTACCCCATAAGTTTTCGGACGTTAGATTCATAGAATCTAACACAGTGTCAGAAAAAACAAAAATATTATTTTTATCAAAACGAGAAATATGAGTACCGAAGTTGTCTCCGTGTTTTATAGATGATGAATTAAACGTTATATCAGAAGCAGAATGTGTGTTAGTTAATACTGGATCACTAGCAATATTAAAACTATAAACTTTAGCCGCTTCTACTGTGCCTTCTCCATCGCCTCCGGGAGCAGTAACAGACAATATGTCTTCACTGTAATCAAAATCATATCCAAAAAGTGAAACTTGAGGCTTGCCTGCCGCTGATCCAATTGTTCCGCCACGAAAGTTCCCAAGATTCGATATTATATTTCCAGAAGTGTAGCCCTTAGCATAAACTGCACTATGGTAAGTAAAGTTATCTTCATCTTTTGCCCTCTTGTATATGTATACCGCGCCCATAGGATTTAACCAATGACTACCAGTGGTACTTGCAGAAAGACCGCCTGATCTACCTTTGTTGTACCTCATAATGAATGGATCAAACAAAGGCGCTGATACTATCATTATCTCGCCGTCAGAACTATGGTCTTCGTAAATCTTTACTTTATGACCAAATCCTGTAAAATTACCATTAAGCCCGCTATACCATTGATTTTTAAGAAAGGCAATATTCCTACCTTTATAGGCATCATAGTCACCAGAGTTAACCCCGTATTGACCCTTAGTATCTTTAAATGAAGCAGCAGTAGACCATGTTGCCCTATCTGATATAATGTAGGCGTTTGCGGGCCGTTTATCTGAATAGTCTTTACTTTTTTTGTACACGGTAATAGAACCCGCGCCCGCGCCACCCGGAGTGTTTACATAAAGATTGTCTTGAGAGTCAAAAGACATATCAGCAGCATTATGGCTGTGATTAGTTGCTACTTTAATAAGCTTAAAATCTTCTTCTGAAGAAAATCCAGAAGTTCCATTAAATTTATTAATATCAAAAACTATAATATAATTAACAGCAGCGTCAGCCTTGGTCCTCACCCGCCTGCCTTTACCGTCCACGGTTCTGCCGAACGCATCTGATTTAATCCGATGTCTGTAAAGATCATAAGTAGCCCTTGCTCTAAAAGAAACAGCGCACTTATTATTTTTAGAAACTTTAATACTTGAAATATCCATTTGAACACCATGAAAAATGGCCTCAGTTATAGAACCGGTAGGCGGCGAAGTGTTGGTGGTGTCGTAGGATGCTATTAATTTTTTAAATATTTCTTCTCTTAAAGATGTAAAAGGATCTATCAGCGTAGGAGAAATATTTTTGGCGTATGGTTCATTACCTTCAGAAAATGATAATTCAACCGCTACTGGCGATATTGATCCATAGTTATTCATTTGACGAGATGTACCATTTTCGTCTCTAAAATCTCCGAACTTTCCACCAACAATAATATTTTGTTGCGGTTTTCCGTCTTCATCTAGCATCATGTCTACGGGAGAAGTTCTAATAACGCTGTCTACTCCACCTTTTCCTCTTTGGCTAACATTTCCATCATCATCAATATCGTATATAGAAATCTCCAATATATCGTCGCTACCTTTTAAAGCTCCAGTAACCAATACATTTTCATTAATATCGTAAAATTCTTTTTTTAAGTATGTATCAGGATATGTAAAATATTTACGAATAAAATCTCTTACACCTACACCCGCAGAAACAAAATTGTGTGGAGGAGCTTCAGAATCTGCGCCATCTAGAGGAAATACTTTAGCTTTTCTTATTGAACCGGACATGGTTCTACCAATAGCCAAATTATATGCAGGATCAAGAGTTCCTGTTTTATTAGCGTATGGAGCGTAGTAATTATTTCCAATCCTTTGGCCCGCAAATATATAAGGAGAGAATGGATCAGTTTTGAGACCACTCATAGATCTGCTTTCTGTTTCAAGGCGAGACTTAAATCTAGGAGCTATTATGTTTTTATTGTATTCATAAAACTGTTCATCTACAGCGTTAGACAAAACAGAGTTTGAAGAAATGAATTCGGTAGAAATTGTTTTAGTTATAGGATCTTCGTTAAAGTCTCCGTTTGGATCTCCTTTATCAAATTCATCATCAGGAAGCCCCACTAAGAAACTAGAACTAGAATTTCTATTAGAATCAGCAGTAAGAGCAAATCCCGTAGTATTAAGTGGCGCTTGACCAGTTGGGAACGTAAATCCATCCAAAAGCAGATTTAGGTTATTGTTTTCAACGTCAAATTGATCACCTATAAACAAGTTCACATCTTGAACGCCCGAAGCTTTATCAAAGATTGTCAAGGTAGCCTGACCACTAGCGACAGGATTACTATTTAGATAAAGAGGCATGGAACCCGTCATAGGAGGATTCATAGCCAAGGTAGTCAATCCACTTGCGTCAAAATGAGAATTGGTAAACAAAGGAGCTAAACCAGAAGACTGAAACGCTCCACTAACACGCAACGTGAAGATTTCATCCATAAACGCCCCACCAACGGTGTTTAAAGTCGCAAGCCCACTAGCGGCAACGGGGCCGGTTACAAACAGAGGGGCAGATCCCGTTGTAGGAGGAGCAAAAGCTAAATCAATACCCCCAGAGGCATCAACAGTTTTTGTAAAGAACGGAATAACTGCGGAAGGTTGGATCTCGTTAATATTAAGAGTAAATTTACCTTCTGATGCTTTATTACTCAAGAACAAAGGCTCAACGCCATCAAAATCCCTAAGTCCAGTAAACAGTGTTGTTACTGATTCCATTTCTTCTTGAGTAGGAGCTAAAACCAAACTAGCCAGTCCAGAGGCTGGCGCAGATGCCGTAGGTGTAAATAGCGTAGCAAAATTTTCTTCTGCACGTAAACCATTTATAGTCAAACTAAGATAATCCGGTCTTACAATATCAAAACTAGATAATATATTAGAGTGCCTAAGTCTAAACTGATCGTATTGATTATTATATTCATAAATCCCCGGCCCCTCTTTGCCCGCAGGATACAAACCAGTTTTATTGGGATCATTAATATAACCATCGGTAGCAGTTATAATTTGATAAGAACGAGAAAAATTTCCTACAGTAGAATCTACATTAATAGAAGGTGTATTTTCAGATTTTCCTATAGCAACTACAGCCTTACTACTACCGTCAAAAGTGGGCTGAGTAAAAATATCCTTTAATGAAACAACAGCCCTTTTACTGAAACTAGTTTTATATCTTCTTCCCGTGGTAACTAACCCTTTTAATTCGACTTCGGGATTTTTAA
>Ga0257114_1002081_pt1 | contig 13636 bp, 5 predicted proteins | sample SI112_10mmetaG_FD_190149 | JGI IMG/M metagenome (GOLD analysis project Ga0257114, IMG submission 190149) | Marine microbial communities from Saanich Inlet, British Columbia, Canada - SI112_10m | ecosystem: Environmental > Aquatic > Marine > Inlet | place: Canada: British Columbia | collected...
TTTTTCTTAGCAGGTGATTCATGACCGTAACCTTGTTTTTGTAATGCTAAGTGCTCTTTTTTAGTTTCTGCAACCTCAACCTTGCCGCTTTTACTAAACATATTATGTTTTTTAAATTTAGCAATAGATATTGGGCCACCACTACCGTCAGCATTCATTGTTACCTCTTGATTGCATGGATATGTTACCGCTCCGCCCTTTTCTTTTACTCTTGCTGTTATAGGTTTCATATATTTATTTTTTCCATTCACTTTTTTTCCAAGATGTTGTTTTACCAAAACCTGTTTTATTCTTTTTATTTTTAGATGTTTCAACTAAACCTACATCCCATTGGCTATAACCTAACATTAATGCTACTGATTGCCAGTACTTAGTGTCATTATCCATTGCTACTCTAATGTTATCTGCTTTACGTATTGCTCTATCAAGAGGTATATTTGTAGTAGCAGAAACAACTTGCCCCGCTGCATAATATGCTGGGTTATCTAACCCATATCCAACCATTTTTTCACGGGTTGTTTTATAACTAAAAGTTCGCGCTGCACCCATTAATTTACGCATCTTAGAATCGATTGGAGGCGATATGCTTAATGCACGCTGAGCCGCTACCGTATAATCAGGTCTATCTTTTTCAGACTGCCTTTTAATTTCTATAATTATATTTTTTAATGTAGAACCAATAGCTCCGTATATACCAACACCTCTTAATATAGAATCAAGCATAGAGTTTGCTACTCTAATTTGTTTATTGTTTAATTCTTCATCATCATCTTCAAACAGACTTGCAAATAATGCGGCTTGTAAACTAGAGAATATAATGTTTTGCACAGCCATATAATACGCTATCTTAGTTATATTAGTTTTTGCATCACCACGTCCGTTTTTAAGATCTAAGAAGGCCTTTTTGGTTAAACGCATGTATTGCATAGGCGTGTTTGCAAAAGCCAATATAATACGCCCTAATGGGCTTGCCTGTTGTTGTGATATTCTGTCAGGCCTTGATGACTGCTGCGTTTCTTCTGCTATTTCTTGAAAGTCTAAAAACGCTTGCTCTTCAGCGGCTTGTTTTGTTAGCCCCTCTGATACATATTTATTAATTCTATTCCTAACAAACGAGGCTCCTCCTAGTGCAATAGCAAAGCTATCCGCTATTTGAGTCGGTAAGAATCCCACCTTAAGTAACGAAGATAAAACTGCTTTTGTTTTGTTAGTGGCTGTTTCTGCCGCGTTTGCAATATCATCTGCGTTAACATCATTCTTTAGACCAGATCTTCTTTGCTTTAAGAAATCAGAATTAAATAACATAGCGAAATCACTCCAAAATTGTTTTTGATTAGAAAATGCTTTTGCAGCGGCTATAGGGTTATTATCTCCCCAGTTTATAAAGTTTACAGTAGACAATGTTTGTAGCAATGCTGATCTTGTATTAAAGAACATTATTGTACCTACAGAATCGTTAACCCAGTTCATAAACTGATTAGTTAACTTATTTGCACCAGATGGTCTATTACGACCAGTCTTCATCCTGTAAAGCATGTCTTGCAACGCCTCTACATAATTTTCACCAAATGCAGCTCTAAGTTTATTTAAGCTTTCTTTTGAAAATATAGCGTCAGCATTTGTTTGCCATTCTTGAAGAAATTCAGCTCGCTTAGAAGTATTAATCATATTAATAGCATCAGTTGTTATAGTTCCAGCTAGCCAATCATTTTGTGGCTCTGGATAACCATTTAAAACTGCATCCATTTGATCTGCGAAATCTAATAAATTTTTATCATTCTCTACTATGCTTATCAGCTCTTGAATATCTTCCTTATTTAATCCATCAATTTTAAACCCGTTTTTATCCCAAAGATAAACCCGTACTGCATTTTCATTAGTAAATCCTGTTTTGTTTACTTTCTTTAATTTAGCAGGAACGTTTTTAATATCTTTCTTTAATTGGTTTACAATTCCGGTAACGTTTTGCTTATAGCTTTCAAATTCGCGCATTCCTTTTGCGAATGGATCAAATAAAGCTTGCTTAAACCATGCTTGTTGCTGTTCTCCTTTAGTACCTTTGCCTGTTAACTTATATAGCAATCCAGCGAAGTCATCAGCAGAAGGCGGAATAAAGAATTTAAACCTCCCTTTCTTTTTAGCTAATATTTTAGATTTAGCAGTAGATATATCTTTTGCCGACTCAATACCGGTAGTCTCTTCTATTATATTATTAAACTCTTTGTTTAAGTTTTTAGAAAATTGGAATCTATTATATAGCGCAGCTGTACCTTGTTTTGTGTCTAAATTTATAGGTGACTTACTTAAATTTTTTGGATTTGCTATTATAGGCTCTGATATTAAACTAATAGAGGCTCCAATCCTTTTTTTATTTTTATATCTATAATTAAATTTAATTCGTAAGTTGCCTTTAAATTTAACATCAGTTAAATTTTGAACAGGAGTTAAATCATTATTATTAAGACCATATATGTCTGGCCCCATTAATAAAGTACCTATGCCTCCTATTTGAAAAAGATGAGTATCTTTTGCGTTGTAATGATTGGAGACTGTTTGTCCGTCAGCGCCTGTTTCAACTTTTGCTATTCTTTTATATGCTTCAGATTTTTTAACAGCGTTAACAGCTTCTATACTCATGGTCCCACCCATTGGTATAGTATTTATATTTGAACCGTCAATTTTATTTATTATATCTAATATTTGTCTAAGATCTTTTTGAACACTTTTTAGGCTTAACTTAAGTTGCCGACCAGTGGGCATGTCAGCAAAATTCATTTTAACTTTGTCTCCTGCGATATTTTTTCTTTTGCTTGAAACAGAAAATACTTCGTCATTATTAAAATCGGCTCTTAAAGTTGTTTGGCCACACCTTGCAATAGCGCTTTGTTTAAGCTCGTAATTAATATCTTTAGTTTGCCCGTCTTTTTTTATACTTAATTGTATATCCGGTCTGTTGCTATCAAAATCAACCTCTCCTTTTAAAGTTTTTACTTTAATATTAAGGTTTAAATCTTTAGCATTAGCGTCTACTCGGCCTATCGTCAATATCTCGTATATTAACCCTCCTATTGTCGCCCCTTTTAATTGTAAACTTTCTCTAACCCAATTAGTAGCCATTTGTAAGCTTTCCGGTAAAGATAAAAATTCTTCTGAATGTTCGTTTAAATTTAAAGCTTTTCTAACTTTAACAGATGTAATTTCTTTTCTGTCAAATTTACCTGTTGCTTCTTTAGAAAATTGTATAATATCAAATCCAGCTTGTTCGCCTTTGTATCTATCTAATTTAGATTCTAAATTATTAAGCTGTGCATCAATAACTATATTTTCAACTACATCTATAGATTCCGCCGGAGCTAATGCTTGAATTGGTTTAAGAGCTGCTATATTTTCAGGGGTTGCATAGTCGGCTACAACTTGTTTAGCCAATGGCTCAAGTATTTCTCTAAATAATTGCTTTTGTCTTTCTAATATAGTAGACTTTTTGCCTTCAACAAAATAAGTTAAAAAAGCTTTTTTATCAATCTTTTTAATTCTGAATATAGGATTGCCTTCTGCTGTTAATTCTCTGCCGACTCTTTCAGTAGGAAATAACTTATTATAGCTCTTCTTAATGCTTTTAATCGGCAAAGCTTTAGTTATTATATCAAAAGTTTTTGGATCGTTTAAAAAGTCTATATAAGCTCCAGGGATAAATGTTTGGCCATTCTTTTCTCCTATCGCCCCTAACCTTTTAGATAATTTCTTAAACAGTTGCTTGTTTACATAATCCTCAAGCCATGTAACTAAATATGTTTCGCGACCTTTTTTTACAGCAACCGTTTCTGATAACGTTCCTTTTTGTACTCTAGACCTAATCTCTTTTTCTAAATCAGATTTAATGTCTTTAATTAAAGTATCATCAACAATATCAAGCTCATCAAAAGTAGCTTGTCCTCTTTCTACAGAAGGCTCTTTAGGCTTTGTGGTTTCAGTTTTTTCATCTGTAATGCCTTTAGCAGTGTCTATGTCTTGTTTTATTCCACCTTCTTCAACAGATTCTATACCTAAACGTTTAGCTAAATTATTAGCTCTTAAATATGATCTACTTACTGTAAACTTTTCAAGATCTTGCTTCGATGCATCATACTCACTGAGCACCATTGTTTCAATGTCACTCTTCAAAGATTCTTGAAACTGTTCTCTTGATACTCCTTTTTTAGCATCAACAGCAATAGGATCATACAAAGCTTTAGTTCTATTAGTAACAATTTTAGCTACCAGCGGCTCTAACCCTGTTAAAACTTCGTTTTCTAAACGAGTTTGTTTAGCACCTTTAATAGGCTCTTTACCAAATTTTGCAGCTAACGCGGCATTTTCAGCAGCTAGTTTTTTTATTTCTGCTATGCTTTCTGATAATGCTGCCTTTCTATCATCTGCTATAGTTTTAGAAAACTGCTCTTCTTGTAAAATTCCTGCTTTTGCTACAGTGGTTTTATTTTTTGTTTCGGCAGCTTTAATAGCGGATATTGCTTTGTCGCTTAATTTACCTGCTTTTATGCTAGTATTGTATTCTTTAAGAAAGTTAAACACACTTCTACCGTCATCAAAAGATATTTCATTTGTAGTTAACCCTAATTGTGATCTAAAGAAATCAACTATAGTGCTTCCTAGCTTTTCAAATGTTGTTTGATCGTAATTAATTTCATTTTTAATTATGCCATCAGAAAAGATATTCATAAGCTCTATAGCTTCAGCTCCAGGCTGATCTTTATATGCTGACTTTAACCTTTTATTAACATAAGCTCTTTGCTTACTGGTCATTTGTTTTTTAAACTGATTAACAAATTGACCTTGCGCTTTAGCTCCTCCTATTAAAGCGTTAAATATAGGGTGCAATACTTCGTGGCTTGCTACAGATATTGCTCCAATATTACCAGTGGCTATATTTATACTTCGTTTAGCCTGCGCTTTATTTATATATACTTTTCCTCCACCTACAAAAACACCCTCAGGCGCTTCTTTAAGTATGTACTCTTTGGTAACGTTAAGATCCTTAGCTGCTGTTTCAGCGAATAAATTGTCATCTTCAAATATAACAGGTTCAACGCCAGTTTCTTTTTGCTTGTCTTTAAGAGCTTTGTAGTTTTTATTAAATTCTGTTTCAAACTTAGTATCAGCTGCTTGAGCAACCGCCTCTTGTCTTTCTTGAATCGTAGCATCAACTTCAGAATCTGCATATTTATTACTAATAACTTCCAGCTCCCCATTTATTTGAGCTAGCTTTGTTTTATTACCCTCTTTGTTACCTTCTAATTTATTTTTTTCTTTAGTCAGTCTAATAGCTTCAGCTCTGTCTGCTACATCGCTTATTCTGCTATCAACCCTTTGATCAGCGGCTATATTGCCCCTTCTATTATCTACTAATTTTTGCACACCAGGAGAGTTTTCTACCTCTATTCTAGCGTCTACTATAGCTACGTCATCCATGATCTTCAGTTGCTCTGAAAATCTCTTACCATTCATTTTCTCGCCGTTAAGTTTGTATGATGGATTACCTTTTTTTATGTTTTTGACAGCAGAAATAACAGTAGCTTGCTTATCTGCAAGAGCTTCTAAAGCAATTTCTTCAAAATTAAATTCTTGGCCAGCAGCTTTTTGCCCTAAATACTCCCCTACACCAGATCCAATAGATTCTGTTGTTCCAGTAGCTAAGCCTGTTATTGGTTTTGTTAAAGCGCTTGCAGCTGATCCAGCTATTCTGCCTGATACGAGCTTACCAACACCAAAAGTAGCCATATTAACAACAAAATCGACTCCTCCAATCGTTAAACCTCTAGCTAAAGCTTTGTTTTTTAAGTCGTCAAACTGATCTTTATTTTTTGTAAGACTCATAACAAAATTAATTCTTTGCTTGTCAGTCATTGCTCCCCAATCTAAACCTGTAGATATAGCTTGCTCTTCCAGTAGCTGAGCTGTGGTAAGCCCCGTTTCCATAGCTGCTGTAATTCCACTCATAGCTCCACTGACTGCGCCTAGTTTTGCTCCTATTATAGCCCCTGGAACAGCTCCTACTCCAGCAAACACGGCTCCTACGCCAGCTCCTCCAGCCGCCCCTGCAGCAGCTCCTGCACCTGAACCTGCAGCAGCACTATATCTAACCTCTTCGCTATCGAAAAAACTGGAAGCCATCATAGCTAGGGAACTAGCCATAGTACTAGCTAAAGCACTAGGATTCTCCCAATACGCGGTAATAAAAGCTCCAACGCCAGAATAACCTTCTTCCTGTAGTTTTTTCATTTTATTGGAAGCTGCAATTTGTTCATTAGTAGAACCGTAGCTTTCAACGTTTCTTCCTGCTTCAACCAGGGCAGCAGCATCTTCTTCAGACATTCCTCCCTCTGATTTAAATAGATCAAAAGATTCATCTACACTTGCACCAACAGCCCATCCACCTTTACCTGATCTCCATAGATCACTAACAAAATCTACAGCGCCAAAAAGTTTGTCTTCAGCGTCTTCTTCTTCTCCAAAAAAGTTTTCTAACCAAGTGTTCTTTTCATTTGGTAATTCCGAAGAACCATTTTCCAAGTTGGATCCCATATCTACGTTTACCGACTCTACAGCTGGATCCGCACTTGCAGAGTCGTTTGTCTTTACTGGTTCTGCAATAAAAAATTGATTACTAAAATTATCAAAAGACTTTGTGTAATCTCCGGATTCTTTTAATGCACCATATAATTTTTCTTGCCCTTCTGTTGATCCAAACTGTGTTTGAAAATCTTCAAAAGATTTAGTGTATTTGCCTTGCTCAGAAAGCGCGTTGAATAATTTTTCCATTTAATTAAAGATTATCTAGTGAACCTCCGCCTGTAGAGGAATTTGTAGAAGTAGGTGTGGTAGTAGAATTCCGCATGTAATTATCGTAATTACCGTAAAAATAGTTCCTTGCCTTAGCGCTTAATTTAAGATTATCTAAATAAAACTTATACAACTCTTTAGGGTTATCTGTATTTACAGGTATTCCTTTAACTTGAGATAATGACAAAGATCGTGGATTATAAGAATATATTTGAGACATACCAAATTCCTTTTTAAAGTTATCCCTATCCTCTTTATTATCATCAAGATTGTTTACATTAAGGTATTGATTATAAAGTTCACCACGAGTCATGTATTTAGCTTGTGAGGCTGTATCTATTTTATTAATTTCGTTAACAAGAAACTGAGTTTTTTGCTCGCGCTGGCCAGCGGGTACATTTTGACTAAGCATAGAAAAGTTAAGAGCATTATTTATTACAGGCTCAGATGTTGCAATTTCATCTTTTAAAGCGCCGCTAAATCCACCTTTGCCCATACCTTGCTCAGGTCTTTTATCATTAGCTCCTTGTATTGCGGTTTTTGTCAACGCATCCATATAACTATTTAAAACCATATCACTAAGCATATCTTGATTTTCTGGTTCAAATAAAGATGGGTCTTGTAAATTTAAACCTCCTTCAATTAAAAAATCATCAGAAGCCAATGATAGCAAAGTATCTCTGCCACCGGAGTTAATCATGTTTTTTAACTTATTGCGTATCATATCTTCTCTAGCCCCCGACAAAGCATGTCCCGCACTATATATAGATTCATTAAGTTGTAATATATTATCTGCAGCTTTAAAATCTTTTAAGAAGGGCTTTTGAATAGTAGCATAATTTTCATAAGTTAAATTGTTTTCATTCCAAAAAGTAACTTGTCCGCCGGGTCCAATACCCATTGATCCCTCATCAGTATAAATTTTAGAGGCCTCTTTTAATGAACCTATATCATTACCGTCAGAAATTCTTTTATCATCAAAATCTTTTAAATAAGAAATTTTATCCTCTTTATACTTATTAAGCTGGCTAGCTAAATTAGCAAATGATCTTTGTACACCATTCATTTGGTCTCTAAGATCTAAATACTCTTTAGATGCTGGGTCATCAATTTTTGCTATACGCGATGCGGCTTGAGCATATTTGTCACGCTCCCGAACTAAAAAGTTAGTAACCGAATTTTGCTGAGGGCCTGTTAGTTGTGTTAAATCAATATCTGAATTTAATTGATTTATATAGTTAGCAACTTTATTAGAAGCGGCGGTTTTTTCAGCTTTTTTAATAGCATTTATTTTAGCAATATTTTGCATGCCTGCACTAAAACTTTCTTGAAAAGCTTTGTTCCAAGTGGGTTGTGCGGATTGCCTTGCAAAAGCTTCCCCTTTAATTAATTGTTGACTCATAATTTATATTTTGATCATTCCTACCTCATTCCCGGTATAAAACTAGCCCCCGCTGAAGCTATGCTCCCGACTCCTCCAACAATAGCGTTAGTAGCTTGTTGTCTTGCTGCATTTGCGGCGCCTAATCTTTGTTGAGACATACCCAATAATGTTTCGGTTTTTTCTTTTTCAGCCTCACGTGATTGTAACTCGCCTTTAGCTTCATATAATTGTAGGTTACCAGCTTGTTGTCTTTCAGCCATTTGGTTAGCTTGTTCTTGCCGGCCAATATCCATAGAAGCTTGCCTAACTTGTTGTTGCTGTTGGCCCGCCAATGATTGGGCTAAAGCCGCAATTCCAGATCCGCCAGCCGCACCTTGCATAGACCCCATTATATTAGATAAGCCTTGCTGCGACTGTTCAGCTTGAAATTGAGCCTGTTCTTGATTAACGGTTAAATCTTCCATAGTATTTTGCATATTAGCATATACATTAGAAGTATCTAAATTTTCAAAGCTCGCCTTTCTACGATTGTATTCTGCCTGAGCAGCTCTTTGCTCTCGTTTTCTTTTTCCGCTGCCAATCATTCCACTAGCTATACTAGTGAGGCCGCCAATTACTTGTCCTACCATTTTATTAACTTTTTATAATTTATTATTACGTATTATTTGCTGCTCTCAAATATCTCTGCACCAACAGAATATAATTCGGCATAGTCAGTAGCGTTGTTTACAAATTGGGCTTCTGCATAATACCCTTTCAGTGATCCAACGTAAGTTATTGGATTTTTTTGGTAAAAAACAAAATCAGAAGTATCGGGTGGCTCAACGCCTGCGCTTGCATTAACGACAATAGTCCAAGTCGGAGGGCCCTGTGTTATAGATGTTATAGGGCCCATTTTTATTTCTTTACCTGCGGATATATCTAAATACCAAGCAATGTCAGTTGGTTGTATACCTTCAGGTAATGAATTATTGAATTGTAAAGTTATATTAGCCATATTATGAACATAATGTTATTGGTTGTATTATTTCACCGTTTGAGTTTATTTGTGCAGCAATAGTGCTTGATCCTCTATCTATACGATAATGGCCACTATCTCCCACGAAGGGCGTTGTTAGTGCAACATCAGTATATACAATTCCGCCGAAAGTAAAATTATCATTTGATGTATAAACAATGTTCGTATATGTCGCGTTTGAGCAAGCGTTAGTAGGCGAAGTATTTGATGCAGTCATATCAAAAGCACTTGGCACAAACGGTGTTAGCGTACAATTACCGCTTGGACAACATTCTCTAAGAACAGTCCATTGAGTGCCGATACCAGACCCCGTTATACGCAATATTGCCATAGAGTTTGCATCATAATCGGCAGCACTGTATTTCCACCAAAGAACTTGTTGATATGTTGTAGTACCAATTCCACCTGGATTCATACTTGTTATTTCATACCCTGTATCAACATTAAATTCGGTTTGTCTTGTTGGAGGGGTGCCTACATCAGTACCTATAAACTGATCGGTTGCTTGAGCCTCCGCTGTTGTTGGTATTATATTAGCAGGAGGCGTTGAAAAGATATTATCAAATGGACCTGCGTTGTTGCTTGCAATCATAGAAGACGTAGCAACTTTAACACCGCTTTGATCTCCATGGATAATTTCAAACTTGTCAACTACGCCATCTGCAAAAGTTAAAAATGTTAATAATCCACCAGATGGGGAAAGAGGTATAGAATATTCCGTTATACCTTGACCGCCAGCAACTTGTAAGCTACCGCATTCTACAATAGGCAACACGTCTAATACTTGTTCTAAATCAAGATAGAAGCTAGTGTCTTCATCTCCAAATATTTCTACATTTATATCACCAGATATTGTAACAGCTGTTCTTTCGTCGTTTGCAAATGCAGTAACGAGGTTACTTGTGTCGAACAAAAAGCCGTTAGCATCTGTAAACCCTATACCAATGGTTTCACCGGGTATTGCTACTATTACTAAATCTGTAGGCGTATATGTTATTTGAGTTGACGAATCAACAGAAACGATTTCATAGTCTAAAGGGGCACCTACGCTGCCGTCAGCATTAAATCGCATACCAGCAACTAAACCAGTTGTTGACGTTAATGTAGCCGTCCCTGCAGCGGCGCTTGTAACTTGTTGAGTAATACTATCCTGATTATCCCATGCTATTTGGCTTACTGGTGGTTCTGAAATAGTGATAACATCTCCATCCGTAGAGGTTATTAACCACTCTATTGACACTATTGCCTCGGAAGTGCCCTCGGTTGGTATAGCTAAATAATCCCCATTATTAACTACACTAAATCCCCCGCTAAATACAGATGATGCTTTTGGTAAAAACGTACCCTCTATTTGCTGAGCTTGAGTTAGCGTTATGGTCGTAGGTAATGTGCCACTTATATCACCTGAAATTGTAAAAGTCCACGTAACATTGTTATTTAAAGCATTAGGGCCAAATGTAACCAAATATTGATCTAGACCATTGCTGCCAATAGTTATATTAGTAGCTATATTCTGAACTGTAGTTCCATCTGAAAGCGTTATAGAATACGTCGCTCCTGCTTCTCCCCATACATATAATGTTCTATTTTCGCCTAATACAGGTATAACGGAATTTAATATATTCCATCTTGTAATTTCTTGTACAGGTACGTATATTTCTTTTGCTTGCGCTGTAAACTTTATTTCATTACCGCTAGTATCATTGTTTGGGTAAATATAATTTACATCAAATTGCAATGCGGTTAATTGTCCGCTAATATCGTATGTAGGTGTTTGTACTATGTTATAGTTAGACTGATTACCAGCTAATATCTGCGCTGTTGGTATAATATCAAAATAATATCCGCTGTCTGCTGTATATGTTTTAGAAAACAAAAGCTCAGATTCACCAACACTTCCTGAATTGCTATATACAATATTTGTTTCGCTCGTTGGTGTTACGTTACTGCCAACTACACTGCTATATTTGCCAGCTATTGTAACAAGATCTACTTCACCAGACCCTAAAATACATAAAGGTATTGAAAGATTAGATGATGGCATTACCGTACCCGCTGTAAGGTTAACAGTTACCCTAACATTACTGCCGTCTTGCGAAAACACCACAGAATTTACATAGCTATTAGAAAAACCTGGGGCTAATGAAAAATCAGCCACATCTAAAGTATACCCGCTAATAGGTGATATAGTTATAACCGCCACCCCTCCGGTTCCGGTTGTAATTAAATCGCCTTCTGCTATTGTATATGTAACGTCTGAAAATGTATAATTATTAAAACTTGGCATATTTATTTATTTTAACTTACGTCTATTAATATGAAAGGTGTTTGTACGTTTGCAGTATTATAATTGACACTAATAAATGTGTTAAAAAAATCATTACTAAACTTAATATCATAATTAGGGAATGTGTTAGAACCTGTAGTGAAAGAAAACTTGCCTGAATTGCTTACCCCTGAATCAAATTGGGTAGCGCCTAGGATGCTGATTAAAGATGCAGAAACCCCAGAATCAGTTGAATAAACGGCTGGCAATGCACTACTGGATAGCATAAAATACTGCCCAGTTTCGTTTATTTTGCCCTTCTCATTCCAATCACTTTGTGGGTAGGCTTTATCAACAAACGTCTGACCGTAATCATCAGAATATCTAGAAACCCCTCTTGCATTAAAGTATATTTCATACTTACCATCCCCCGATACTAAATTGTCCTGAATGTCTACAGAGCCTTGAGCTCCCGTAAAAGGAAAACCAACATTATCAGTTATGTCGCTAAAACTAGCCCCGTAATTAGTACTTTTTAATATACGAAATGGATTATTAGGGTAAAGGCCATTAACCCGTACGGTTATTATTATAGTTGCTCCACCCGAGGACAGCGCCGTTCTAGTTATAACTCCGACGCTTGTCCCTAGCGTAATTATATCATTTAAGTTAATAGTTGTAAAGCTGTTTCCAAAATTATTTGAAACTTTAACTGTTAAGTCGCTAGTTTCAATCACCATAGTTTGGCCAGACTTAGACATGTGTGTCTCAGCTACATACGCTGAAAAGCCTAAGCTCTGCCAGTTTTCGCCGTTGTTAGTCGATAAATAAACTGGTTCGCGAGTGCCTACTCCGGCTACCAGCATATAAGTATAGTTATCACTTACTTTACCTACATACGAACCGCTGCCCCCTCCAGGCACATCAGCAAATACATAAGGAGAAGTCACTTCGGCCAAAGTTTCATCAAATAAACCAAAATATGGAGCGGTTGGTTTACGCGCTATAAATCTAGCGTTTGGGCCTTCTACCGGAACATATGGGTCAACAGCATTACAAGCGGGCACTGTATTATATTGCGTTATAGCACTAATCGCACCGGACGCGTTTATTAATACAACATTGTAAGTATTAGGGGTTGGCGTAGGATTATCGGGGTCCAAATTTGGATGAATATTAGGGATTGGGCCAGTGACATAAGCTAAAGGTCCTGTTACGGGTGTTAGGTCAGAATTATTATATAATTGAGTTCCGACAACAAACTTATCCGTCCCTAAATATTTAAATATCTGTCCGTTTAGTGTAATATCACTATAGTCTCCATTTACAGAAATATAAAAATTATCTAAAGCGCAGATAACCTCATCATTACTAACAAGATTAGAAATATTGGTTGTAGCGACAGCTTCTTTACTCCATAAATACCATAAATTTTCCGTAAATGTATCGGGTGTTACGCCTCCTTCAGAGCTGCATGCTTCATCTATTGTGATCGTTAAAATATAATTTTGTGGATCTGGAACAACTGTTTCAGGTGAACCTACGCCCTCTCCAGTTTTACAAACCTCTAACGCTTTTATATAATTAAAATATTTGCCTTCTTTGTTTTCAAATTCTTTAATTTCGCCAGCCTCAAGATTTGTTCTTATATAATTAACCAACCAACCCTCACGTTTTGTTTGAACTGCTATTGGTACGATTTGATTTGCATTAACTTCAGCTAAAGAATACCATTTATTATTATACAAATACTCTAATTCTCTAGACTCTGTTCCAGTATAGTTTAAAGCGCTATATCCTTTTACAATTTGTGGCAGCTCATTAATTAATACATTAAAAGAACTATTATATTGTGTGCCATAAAAATTATTATATATAGCCGACGTGTTATGCTCCCATATTAAACCATCTTTAAATGCATAATATATATTGTTTAAAGATATAGCGCTTTCTGGAATAAAGCTTTTTCTACTTGTCCAACCGGAAACTTCTTCTTTAAACGACACAGTTGTTTGTGACACCAAACCAGTGGCGGCGCTTGGAGAATCACATTCTGCAGTTAAATTATAATCTTGCCCAGTACTTAATTGTTCTTGCCAATCAGAGGACAATTTATTTAAAGTGATATTAT
>Ga0257114_1002082_pt1 | contig 13627 bp, 7 predicted proteins | sample SI112_10mmetaG_FD_190149 | JGI IMG/M metagenome (GOLD analysis project Ga0257114, IMG submission 190149) | Marine microbial communities from Saanich Inlet, British Columbia, Canada - SI112_10m | ecosystem: Environmental > Aquatic > Marine > Inlet | place: Canada: British Columbia | collected...
CGGCGCTCCGTCGCGCGTCGTCACTCCGCGTCGCTTTGTCGCGGCGGTTGCCGACGCGATGGCGACGAAAGCCGCGGGCGTCGCGCTCGCGCTCGCGACGTGCGCGCTCGCGACGGCGACGTCGGGCGCGATCGGACGCGTCGCGAACCGCGACGGGGCGTCGCCCGCGCCCGCGGCGCCGCTCGCGATCGCCGCGGGGGCGCTGCTGCGACGAAGATTTCGAACGCGCGAGGCGATGTTTGTGAGAATCTTCGAGCCGGGCGCGCGGGCGTGCGCGGATCGAGGGCTGAAACTCGGGATCGCCGCGCTGGGGGCGAAGCTTTCGTTGAGCGAGATCGGGGAGACGGCGACGGCGGCGGCGCCGGCGATCGCGGCGACGGTGACGACTGGGCTGACGGCGACGCCGGCGCTGCGAAAGGCGGCGAGCAAAAGGTTCGGACCGGCGAGCGGGCTGACGCGAAAGGTGGGCGCGCTGCTGGCGGCGGGAACGAGCGTGTGCGGAGTGACGGCGATCGGGGGACTGGCGCCGGCGATCGGGGCGAGTCAGCGGGAGATTGGGGTGGCGGTGGCGAACGTGGCGGCGTACGGGACGCTCGGGATGCTGGCGTATCCGTGGGCGGCGAAGCGGTTGTTTCCGGAGGGCGGCGTTCCGGCGGGGGTGTTTTTGGGGCTCAGCGTGCACGATACGGCGCAGGTCGTCGGGGCGGGGATGACGTTTCGAGACGCGTTCGAGGATGAGATGGCGTTTAAGGCGGCGACGGTGACAAAGTTGACGAGAAATCTCACCCTGGCGTTGGCGATTCCGTATCTCGCGTACGCGTTCAGGAGCGCGGACGCGGGCGCGGGCGCGGCGGCGAAGCGTCCGGCGCTCGTGCCGGGGTTTTTGATCGCGTTCGTCGCGATGGCGGCGCTGCGTTCGCTCGGGGACGCCACGGAATCCGTTCGCGACGACGCGCGGTGGAAGCGTTTCCACAAGGCGACGGGGGATTTCGCGTCCAACGTGGTTTTGCCGACATCCATGGCGGCGGTCGGTTTATGCATGAGCGCGTCGGCGCTGAGCGGCGTCGGTGTGGCGCCGTTCGTCGTCGGGGCGTGCGCGGCGACTTCCGTCGGTGTGGTCGCCGCGTGCAGCGTCAAAGCTCTCGACGCCGCTGGCGCGTTTCGAGGCATCGGCGCGAGTTGAGCGCGGAGCGAAGAGTAGCGTTAGCATCTAGATGACTTTTGTTCGTGCCACATGCGTAATGACAACAATAAAGCTTTAAGTTTCGAATCAATCAATTCTTTGCTACGGTGGATCGTTTCTCAATCTAGATCGAGAAACTAGAAGAGGGCCTCGTCTAACGAGTCTTCGGAAAACTTGAACGCGCCGTCGGCGACGACTTGTTCAAGCTTGCGGGCGCTTTCGTCGCTAATGCTCAAAGCAGATTGAAGAACCTTGCGCTCTTCCACGTCTGAGCACTCTTGGACGAAGACAGAGTACATGTCGAACACCTCAGATTCCACCTTCCACTCCAACTTGGCCTCGGGCGCCACGGCTTGGCACGCGACCAAGTTGCGGCAGCACAGGAGGACGTCGGCAGCCTTCTTTTGACGCAAGACAGCGACGCCTTGAATCATTTGAGAGCGCTTCTTCTCGGCAGCGATGTTCTTGAGCTCAGTCTTGGCCTTCTCACCATCAATCTTGAGATCTTCGACCAAGGTACCCGTGAGCGCTTCGATGTCGGCGCTTCCGCTTCCGTCGCCCAAACGGCGCTCGGCGTTTTTGCGGAACAAGTTCATGCGCTTGTCTTCCGGAATCATGCGCTCGATTTCGACGCCAGCTTCGATCATCTTTCTCACCTCAGCCGCATCGAGCGTACCAGAAGCAATTTGCTGCTGAACGTTGGACATCATGCGTTGCGAGGTGATGCCCTTGATGATCTTTTGCGCCTCGTCCTCGGGCAAGTTGAGCTGCGTCTGAATTTCCTTGAGCTTCTCGGCGCGATCGGCGGTGAGGCCGCGGCCGTCGCCGAGCATTTGCTCAGCTTGCGTCCGGAACGCCTTGTCGGCCAGATCCTTGTGCACTTGACCGACTTCCATCATGTTAAGGCCGAGGATATCGCCGAGCTGGGACAAGCGCTTGAATTCGCTTTGGTCGCGCTCGATGTTGATGCGCACGCCCATCGGGGCGTTCACTTGATCACCAGTCATGCAGAACATGAGGTATTCTCTGTACATCGCTTGGCGAGTGACCACATCCATGTCTTCGGCGAGCGTGACTTCCTTCTGGTGCGGGACTTCTTCCTCCTTGACGACGACTTCTTCCTCTTCCTCTTCCTCCTCCGCGGTCTCCGTCGCCGCCTCAGCCTTCACTTCCTCAACCTTCTTGGGGGTGTCACTGGCGAAGCCTTGACCCTCCGCCGCACTTCGAAGGCTATCATCCACCGTGGGCTCAGCGGCGGCTTCAGGCTCCGCCGCGGCAGCCTCCGCGGCGGCTTTCGCCTTCTCTTCCGCTTCCTCCTTCGCCGCCGCCTCTTGCGCCTCCTTCAAGAGCGAGGCGAGCTCCTCCGCCGCCGCCTCAGCCTTTGCCTTGGTCACGTCCTGCACGAGCGGCGTCACGACGCCTTGGTTGTAGAAGATCATCTTGCGAATCTCCTTCTGCGCGTCCGTCTTGTTTCTAATGGACTTGGACGTGCGGATGAAACCACTCATTTGCTTGCGAGCCTCGGCGCCGAGAATCTTGAGCGCGGTTTCGTCGTCGAGACGAACGTTTGCCTTGGCAGCCTTGCATCGGTCGCGAAGCGCCGGAGTGAAGGACTCGGTCGGCACGGAAAGCGCCGAGCGAACCGCGGTGCGGTAAATTTCGCCGCAGATTTCAAAGTGAAGCTTCTCAACGACGCCCTTCGGCACGCACAAGAGCTTGCGAACGCGAGCCAAGGCTTCGACGTCGGCGTCTTCGAGCTTTTTATTCGATGAGATGATGGACTCGAGCTTGGTGCGATAGTTCTCTTCGTGAATGCCCGCAGCCACTTCCGGAGGGAATCGGAGGCCTTCGCACAAACCTTGAAGCACCTTGGCTGGAGACTCGGCGTTGTCCAACGAGCCGCTCTTGACGGCGTCGCGAAGCGCCAGGCGGTACGAGGCGGTGGTGGAGGCGAGAATAATGTCGTCTGCCTCCTTGTTGCCCATGCCAAACACGAGACGGAGCTTGCCGAGGTTGTCGTTGAGCGCGGCACTGAAGGAGTAACCCTTGATGCCTTCCTCGAGGTAGGTTCTGAACACGTCCTTGAGTTCCGTCATCTTCGAGTCAAACTCGCCGCCGAACAGCGTCACCGGACCAACACCCGGGAAAGAACCTTGCGCGCCTTCGAGCTTGGCGTTGTAAGCCAAAACTTGTTCAACGTTCTTGCAAATCGTACCGACGTCACGCGCAGAGCCACGTTCCTTGTTCAACGTAATGGTGCCGTTGACGATGCCGGCGACGTGCGCTGTGGCGAGGTCTTGGGCGATTTCACCGGCGGCGTCGTCGTCCAAATTCAGCGACGCCTTGTAGTCAGCCGCCGACGCGATCGCCGCGGCGTCAACGTTAGCGATGGCGTTAGATTTGGACAAGCTCGTGCGCAACAGCTGGCTCGCGTTGTCTCTGTTGGCCAAGTCGACTTGGGCGTCCGAGACGCGGAACACGCGCTTCCACGGGAGCAAAAATCGCGCTTGCTCTTCGCCAAAGGTTTGCGTAGAGATGAAGACGAGCTTTTGGAACTCCTTGCGTGATTCCAAGTCCGTCTCCTTATCCGTCGATCCGAGTTCGATGCGCTTTCTGAACAAGCGACGACCAGCCTCCAAGTGCGCCTGCGCCGCCGAAGCGTCGTCTATGCCGAGCGTCTGGCGAAACTGCGCCAAAGCCGCGGCTTCCCAACCTTGCACCGGATCCAACCCTTGCGGCACGAGAGACATCAAGTAGACGTCGTAAAGCTCCGTCATCGCCGTCGCGCACGATTGACCCATGTTCGCGATCCCAAACTTCGCCCCCATAGCGTTGACTTCCTCAGCCGTCACGCTCAACGGATCCCGTCCCTGCAGCGAGTTCCACAAGCTCTTCGGCGCCGCCGTGAACCGCTTCTTATCCGCCACCGACACCCCATACGCGGCGCCACCACCGACGACCGCCGTCAGCGCCGCTTTCGCCCCTCCCCTGACGTTCGCCGGCATCGCGGAGCCCACCGCGTTCCCCAATCCGGCGCCGAGCGCCACGAGCGCGCCGTACGCCCCCAACCGCGCCGCCGTCGGCAGCGCCGCGATTTGTTTCTCCACCGCGTCCATCTCGCGCTCGAACCCGAACGGGCTCGCTCGATCCTAATCGCATCAATCGTCCGATCGCGCTCGCATCGTCAGTCTCCGCGCCCTCGCCGTCGCTCCTCGCCCTCCGCGCGCGCGTCTCCTAGGTCACACCCTCGCCATCCACAGGGTTTCGCGTCGTCGCGCGACGATGTCTCGACGCACCGTCGGCGGTTCCGGTGCGCTCGCCCGCACGCGCGCCGCGTACGCGCGCCCGCGCGTTCGACGCAAAGAATTCTTCTTCACCAAATCCCGCGTCGCCGTCCACCGCGCCGTCGTCGCCGGTCGACGCGTCGCCGTCGTCATCATCGCGCGTCGAGCTCGCGCGCACGAACGATGTCGTGCGATTCGCTTTACGAACGCGTCGCGTCGCGCGGTCTTCGGACTATCGCGCGGTCGTCGGACTGTCGCGGACGGTTCGAACGACGCGTCGTGCGCTCGCGTCGCGCTCGTTGCGCCCGCGTCGCCGTGTGCGCGCGCCGCGCGTCGTCGCGACGCCGCCGGGCGGGCGGTTGCTGTTTGAGACTCTACACGGACCTTATCCACAATCATCGTCCGATCGTCGTCCGTTCGCGGCGCACCGCGACGCGATGACGCGCGTCGCGACGCGCGCGATGCCCGCGCGCGCGACGACCTCGACGTCGACGTCGTCGCGCACCGCGCGTCGCGACGCGCGCTCGAGACGAATCGCGACGCGCGCGGGATTCGATCTCGGCAAACTCGCGTCGGTGCTGCGAAAGAAGACGGCGATGGATGTCGAGCGCGTGTTCAACGGGACGTCGAAGACGCGGGAGCGATTGAGCGCGGTGAACGACGTGTTGGCGCTGTGGCGCATGGAGGATTTCGACGACGCGCTGGAGGAGCTGGAGGAGACGCTGCTGGGGGCGGATTTCGGGCCCAAGGCGGCGACGCGGGTGACGGACGGCGTGCGCGCGCGCGTGGAGCGAGGCGAGTGTAAGACGGGGGGGGACGTGCGGCGAGCGCTGAAGGCGTCGATCGTGGAGGTGTTGACCAAGGCGGGGGACGCGATGAAGATTGGATTGAACGAGACGGCGGGCGAACCGAGCGTGGTGTTGGTGGTGGGCGTGAACGGGGGGGGGAAGACGACGACGCTGGGAAAATTGAGTCATCGATTCGCGGAGAGCGGGGCGAAGGTGATGATGGTGCCAGGAGACACGTTTCGCGCGGCGGCGGCCGAACAGCTCGCGACGTGGGCTGAACGCACGGGAGCGATGATGAGCGACTCGCCGCCGAACACCAAACCGGGGGCGGTGTGTTACAAGGCGGTGGACGAGGCGTGCGCGCGGGGCGACGTCGACGTCGTGCTCGCGGACACGTCCGGGCGATTGCACAACAACTCTCAGCTCATGGATGAATTAGTCGGGGTGAAGAATTCCATCTCCAAGCGCTTGCCGAGCGCGCCGCACGAGGTTTTGCTCGTCTTGGACGGCACCACCGGGTTGAACATGCTCAACCAGGCGCGCGTTTTCAACGAAGCCGTGGGCGTGACGGGAATCATTTTGACCAAGCTCGACGGCACCTCGCGAGGAGGCGCGGTGGTGAGCGTGGTGGATGAGTTGGGGATTCCCGTCAAGTTCGTTGGCGTCGGCGAGTCGATGCAAGACTTGCAGTCGTTCGACGCGGTCGGGTTCGTCGACGCGTTGTTCCCGGACGAGGAGGAGTAGAGACTGTCTCGTGACGACGATAATACTACGCCGCTATCGGTTAATACACACATACAATAATTCGCTAAAGAGATCATCTAACTAAAGGTAGTTTCGTCAACTTCGTCAAGCACTTCGGCGAAATCCTTCGCAGACGCACGGCGCCGAGCACGCGCTCAGGCAACTCGTCTTCGCGCGCGCCCTCGATCCATATCGCCAAATCCTCGTCGCTCCGCGCGCTGAGCCCGGAGAACATGTTGTACAGATATTTCGCAGACGCGCTCGTCCCGCACTCGATGCAACACTCTAAATAACGGTCCTCGTACCCCTCGGTATCGCCGGCGCCGCGAAAAAAGCGCGTCGACGCGCGTTTTCCCACGAGCACCGGTTTCGTCGGCACGCACTTGCGCAACATCAACGGCGACTGCGGATGAAGTTTCGCGCACAGCTTCACTCTCGCCGCGCGATACGCGTCGTCATCGGTCTCCACGAACCGTCTCAACGTCTTGGCGAACGACGGCGACGAATTCGCGTCGACCCAATCGCACAACCGCCGCGCGTCGCGAGCGCTCTCCGCGCCGTCGCCCTCGGGCTGAAAGTAGCACACCAAATTCGCCCCATCCGGATTTACGAAGTGCATCGCGAACGTCCACGCCGTCGTCGCTCCTCCGTCGCGCTCGAACTCGCGCCTGAACCAACTCTCCGGTCGCGTTCGACAAAAATCGACGCGCGCGTCGTCGCCGTCGCTCGCCAGGCTCGAGCCATCGAACAGATCGACGTGTCGCAGCGTCAGCAGCGGTCTCTCGCGCGGTGGTGCCTTTTTAGCGTCCACGAAGTACGACGCGGCGCGCACGCGCAGCCACTCGCACGGCGCGGCGTCCCAGTGCGTCGTCGAGGCGCTCGAAAAGTGTTCTCGAAACGACGTCAGGGCGTCGTGAAAGATGTCGAGCGAGCGTCTCGACCGCGACGTCGCGACCGCGGCGCTTGTCGACGGCGGCGAACTCCGGTCGAGCGCGCGATGCGACGCGGGATCGACGTCGACGCGCGAGCTCGCGCATCCCATCGAGGCGCGGAGTGCGGTCGCGACGGCGAGGCGCGACGCTCGGGACGGCGTCGGCGCGACGGGAGCTCGGGAGCTCGGGACGGCGACGACGGCAAAGGAGAACGGACGGCGACGACGGGAAAGGAGAAGGAATTTATATTAGTACTTCAATCAAAAGTGCGCGACTAAAGTGGCACGAGCGGCTGTCCGTTGCGGGGACTCGTTGCGGGGAATTTTCCCGAGCGCAACGCTTCGACATCCGGTCCCTACGCTTACAACGACATCGCCTTCGCGGCCATGGCATCGGCAGTGATTCCGAACTCCTTGTACAGAATCGGGGCCGGTGCCGAAGCGCCGAAATCGTCATGTCCGATGGAAGCGCCGGCGTACTTAGCCCAGCCGAACGTGGTGCCCGCCTCGATGGAGACGGTCTTCGCGCGCATGGCAGCCGGCAAGACGGACTCTTGGTAGGCGGCCGGTTGGCGCTCGAAGGCTTCCCAGCACGGCATGGAGACAACGCGAACCTTCTTACCCTTAGATTCGAGCTCGGCACCAGCTTGGCACGCGAGTTCGAGTTCGGTACCGGTACCGATGAGGATCACGTCGCACGCTTCGCCAGCGGCGGCGCCTTGGACGACGTACGCACCCTTGGCGGCGCCTTCCATGGAGGTACCCGCAAGGTTCGGCACGACTTGGCGGGAGAGCGCCAACGTAGTCGGGGCACCGTTCATCGAGTTTTCGACAGCCATCTTGTACATGGCGGCGGTCTCGTTGCCGTCGGCCGGGCGAGCCATGTCCATACCCGGCATGGCGCGGAAGGACGCGACGTGCTCAATCGGCTGGTGAGTCGGGCCGTCCTCGCCGACGCCGATGGAATCGTGCGTCATGACGAAGATGGTACCGGCTTGGGAGAGCGCGGCGATGCGCATGGCGCAACGCATGTAGTCGGAGAAGATGAAGAAGGTCGCGCAGTACGGAATGATACCCGGGGAGTGGAGCTTCATGCCGTTGGCGATGGCACCCATACCGTGCTCGCGGACGCCGAAGCGAACGTTGCGCTCGGCCGGGGTGTCCTTTTGGAAGTCACCGAATTGCTTCATCAACGTCATGTTGGACGGCGCAAGATCGGCGGAACCACCCATGAAACCCGGGATCGCGCCACCGAGGGCGTTGAGCATGGTTTGGGAGTGGATGCGCGTGGCGACACCCTTGTCCTCCGGCGTGAACGTCGGGAGAGACTTTTCCCAGCCAGACGGCAACTTGCCGGACATGATGGACTCGAGCTCGGCCGCATCTTCGGCGTACTTGCTCTTGTAGGTGGCCCACTTGGCGTTCCATTCGGCTTCGGCGGCGGTGCCCTTTTCGGAGCAATCCATGTACGCCTTGACGGCTTCCGGAACTTCGAATTCGCCGTACTTCCACTTCAAGTTTTCGCGAGTCGCGGCGGTTTCATCCTTACCGAGCGGCGCGCCGTGCACGTCGTGGGTGTTGGACTTGTTCGGGGAACCGTAGCCAATCAAGGTGGTCACCTTGATGAGCGACGGGCGCGGGTCAGCCTTGGCGGCGTTGACGGCGGCGCGAATCGAGTCGACGTCGGTGTTACCGTTCTCGACGTGTTGCGTGTGCCAGCCGTACGCGTTGAAGCGCGCGACGACGTCTTCCGTGAAGGAGATGTCGGTGTGACCATCGATGGAGATGTGGTTGTCGTCATAGAAGACAATCAACTTGCCGAGGCCCCAGTGACCGGCGAGGGACGCGCCTTCGCCGGACATGCCCTCCATGTTGCAGCCGTCGCCCATGATGCAGTACGTGTAGTGATCGACGATTTCGCAATCCGGCTTGTTGAATCGACCGGCGAGGTGCTTCTCGACCATCGCGAGACCGACGGCGTTGCAAATACCCATACCGAGCGGGCCCGTGGTGACTTCGATGCCGTCGGTGATGAAGTTCTCCGGGTGACCCGGGGTCTTGGAGTCCCACTGACGGAACTGCTTGATGTCTTCAATCTACGCGCGTCGAGCGTGCATCGCGCATTCATCGTCAGTCATCGAGTTTTATCTCCATCATCGCTCGCGCGTCCGCCAGAGCGTCGCTCTCGCGCGTTCGCGTCCATCCTTCGCGCGTCCGCGCGAGCTCTTATCCAAAACCCCAACTTGAGGCTTTATCCACACGATCGGCGCGCGCGTTCGAGAATCGCGTCGCCCGCGCGCGCGCGTCGCGACGAACGCACCGAAACGCTCGGGTAACCGGACAAATGCATCAAAGAGTACTGCAGCATGCACCCGTGTCCCGCGGACAGCACGAATCGATCGCGGTTGAACCACTTCGTGTTCTTCGGGTTGTGCGTCATCGCTTCGCGGAAAATCACGTAGCCCATCGGCGCGCAGCCCATCGGCAAGCCGGGGTGACCGGAGTTGGACTTGTTGATCGCGTCGATCGCCAAAAATCGCACGGTGTTGATCGCGTCGTTCACCGTGTCCGCGGAGACGCCCGGCGGCGCGGCGACGGCGGCGCGCGTGACGACCTTGGCGCTCATGCGCGAGCGACGGTTTTGGACCTTGGCGGTGAGCTTGGCGCGGAGCGCGAGCGCGGCCGGGCTCAGGGCGGCGGCGGACGACATTGCGAGAATTTTTTGGGTTCTTTTGACGTCGACGGGCGGTGAGGCGACGAACGCGTGTGAGGCGTCGCGCGTGCGGTGAAGTGACGGGAATCGATGACGCGCGCGCGCGCGATCGACGCCGCGCGTGGGGCTGTGCGTGATCGGCTTTTATTCGTGTGCGCATACAGTTCGGGAGGTGAAATAGTGTGAAGCCGTCGTCTAATCGAATAAATGGTGGCTATAATATGGCTAGGTGGCGTCACACGTGACGCGCGCCCGCGGGGGTCCACCCGCGCGAACGCGTCGGCGCGTTCCAGGGCGCGTACGAGTCGCGCGCGCCCTGACGCAACGCGAAAGATTCGAAAGATTCGTACCGAGGCGACCAATCGAGCTCGGTCTTGGTGCGGGAGTTGGACATGGCGCGACCGAGCGGGCCGTCGGTTTTGGTGAAGGCGGGCGCGGCGGCGTCGGCGCCGTAGACGCCAGACTCCACGGAGACGCGCGCGATCGCCTCGCGGGTGATCGGGACGCCGTCGGTGCCGAGATAAATGTGAGACTTTGCTCCTTTCGTCATCGCGGCGAAGCACAGATCGGCGGCGTCTTCGTAGTGAATTAAATTCACCAAGGCGTCGGCGCGAGAATCGAGCGAGGACGTCTTGATGAAGTACTTGTGCGCGCCTCGCTCGGAGTGATAGAGCCCGGCTAATCGACACACCACACCACCAGCGTCTAACACGACTTTTTCCGCCTTCAGCAACCGATCGACACGAGGATTGGTGCCTATTTCATAAACTTCACTCTCCTCGTCGCACGCCTCGCCGGCTTCATTCTTGTACACGGCGCTCGAGCTCGTAAACGCGAACGCGCCCGAGCCGTCCCAATACTTCAACGCCGCCGCGACTTCGCCCGGGTAATCCTCACTGCCACTCGGTGGCGCGCTGAAAACGACGTAGGGAAACCGCCGCGTCGCCGTGGGATCGTCCGCACCGAAATCCTTCGTTCGCGGCGTCACGCCGACGCTTCGCAAGCCGTCGTGCGCGGCGTCGGTGTTCGTCTGTCCGACCACCACCGCCCCGGGGAAGTTCGACAGCCACACGCGCGCGATGCGCGAGCCCAAAACACCGGGTCCGACGACGAGCAGGTTTCGGTCGTCCCCGAACGGCCCCGGTGCGTCCGAAGTCGACGCCGCCGCCACCGCGCGAGACCGAGACGACGCTTTTTCGCGCGACGTCTTTCGCGCGGTGTGCGAGGGAAACGCGCGGTGCGCGCGCGGTGACGCGCTCGAAGCGCGCATAACGTTCGAAATTACACGTGCGTCCTTCACGAACGGGCTCGGCGCGAGGATGGAGGCGCACGCGCGGGAGTGAGGACAACGCGGGGGGAGCCTTGGGCGCGCTTTCCGGGCGTCGGGTCGCTCGCGCTCGATTACAAACGAAAGCGAGCGAGCGTCTAAGTCTAAATGCACTATGTCAACTTCATGCAGAAGCGCCGGCGAGTCTTTCGACGCGAGACCAGCGCGCTTGGCGAGCTTTTTCGTCCTCAGCGAGACGCTCTTGATCCGCCAACCAACGCTCGCGACACTGCGCGAAGAGCTCGGGGTCCATCTCTTGAAGCATCTTGCGGACGTTTATGGTTAATCCGCCCACGACTGGGTTCCAATGTCCGACGGCGTTCTTTTCGAGCGCACCGAAGCAAACGGGAAGCAACGCGTGGCGATGTTGCGCCACCAGGTTGACAATGTAGTCGTTGTTCCACAAAAACAGCGCTCTTTCGGCGACTTGGAAGTGCGTGGAGTTGATGCAGAAGGATATTTGTTTGAACAGCGGCACCATGACGTTAGCAAACTGCGCGCTTTGCGTGAGCTCTAACACCTCTTCCAACTCTCCCAAGATGAGCACTTCTTTCTGGGAATTCGTAACGGGCCAGTACTTGAGCAAACCGCGAATGACGACGTCGGCCATGCGCGGATCCTTTTCGACGAATTGGGTCACGCAGTAAACGAGTTGCGAGTGATACATTCCGACGCACTTCGGCTTGTGTAACGGCAACAAAGCGCGCTTTAAGAACGTTTTGTGTTCGTCCTTGAGCGGCAGCGCGAACCCGTTGATGATTGATCCCAAAATTTCGAGCAACTCCGCGATTCCGTTGTGTTTCTCTGTCTCATAAATGAAGCGGAAGAAGATATTATTGATCGCCTGACGGATGAACGGCCGATGGATCATGAATTTCCCGTAAATTCTGTGCAAAATCGTCTTCAAGTAATCGCGCTCCCGCGGGTCTTCGCTGTCAAACAACTCTAAAAGCCTGAGCACGAAGGATTGATCGATGTACGTCTTCCCGTTTTTAATGTCAATGTCGTTGGAAACGACGTAACGCAACAAGAATTCGTACACGATTTGCAAGTGCGGCCAAGACGGCTCGAGGCTCGGCTCTTCTTCTTCTGGGTCGAACATCGCCGCGTTCACCAGTCCCGTCTGCTCCGAGCTCGTCGGCGGCAACGTGCGGAACAAATTCTGCGCCAGCATGAAGTTGATGTGTTCCAGCACTTGCTCCGTGAACCGCCCCGTGCCTTGATTGACGTAGTCCACGATCTCGATCAACGTCTGACGCTTGATTTCCTTCTCTCTCGCGTCGATCGCGGGATCGGTGAAATCGAAACAATACGAACACAGCTGTAACTTTTTCCCAAACAACGCCGCTCGTTCGTTCACGGGTACGTCTCTGAACAAAAACAACGGCTTATTCTTATCGTACAACACCTCCATGCTCGGTAGACCGTTTTGCCCGTGCCTCGACCCTTCCCTAGATCCAACCCTGAGCGAACTAAACGCCCGAAACCCGCCCGCGGCGGACGCCGCCGCGCCCGCCATTCGATTAAACACGCCCGCGTCGTTCGTCCCGCTCCCGCTCGACTTCCCGTTCGCCGGCGACGTCGACCTTGATCCCCCTCGACCACCGCGCGTCGTCGTCGTCCCGTCTCCTCCCGAATCGTTCGCCCCGTCCTCGCCCTCTCGCTTCCCGCTCCCTCGCCCGAGCCCGCTCAACTGCTTCTTCACGTTTCGCAGCATCGCGACCCGTCGCCGCCGCGCCGCGCGCGCGCGATTCCGCGCCGATCGCGCGCGTTCCGTTCGCGTTCGCGCGCGCGACCGACCGATCGACCGATCGAGCGCGCGATCGAGCAATCAATCAATCAATCGACGAACGAACCAACGAACGAACGAACGAACGAACGAACGACGATCGCGCGCGTCCCTCGCGCGCGCGCGCGCCGACGCCCTCGACCCGCGCGCCCGCGCGCGATCGATTCGATTCGACGCGATCGCGCCGTCGTCGACGACGTGTGCGGCGCGCGCGACCGCGCGATCGAGGCGACGACGCGCGCGTCCCGGCGAATCGCGACGACCGCGCGCGCGCGGTGCCGACCGCGGCGACCGACCGATTTAACGACTCGGTATTCATTCGATACCGCTCGCGGTGTGTGATGTACGACCTCGTGCGTTCGCGACGCGCGCGAAAAAAAAAAACGGGTCTGACGCGTGGGTATGAATATCAGTGAGGGATCGTTTTCCACGAGATATTCGCGACGCGCGCGATCGGCGCCGGTCGCACACGCGGACTCGAGGCGGACGACGACGACGACGACGACGACGACGACGACGACGAGGGACGAAAACGCGATCGGTGGATACGCGATAATAATAATAGTGACGCGCGCGTCGAGCGCGAGGGCGTCGACGAGGACGCGGGTCGGCGGCGGCGACGACGCGCGCGGCGCGCGAGGACGACGAGGCGGCTATGTTTAGCGTCGCGCGGACGACGCGCGGGGACGACGGGGAGGCGCGATCGGCGATGGGGACGACGCGCGCGGCGCGCGAGGGGACGTCGACGTGGAGCGCGCTGGACGACGACGGGTTCTGGGAGGCGCGGGATCAGAACGACGATCCGAATGGGACGTTCGGGGGACGGCTGGAGAAATTCGAGCGATCGCTCGAGGCGCTGTGCGTGGGG
>Ga0257114_1002105_pt1 | contig 13546 bp, 11 predicted proteins | sample SI112_10mmetaG_FD_190149 | JGI IMG/M metagenome (GOLD analysis project Ga0257114, IMG submission 190149) | Marine microbial communities from Saanich Inlet, British Columbia, Canada - SI112_10m | ecosystem: Environmental > Aquatic > Marine > Inlet | place: Canada: British Columbia | collected...
TATTAGCAAAAAGCCTCGGGAAATATAGGCATATTACCCTCATTTTTTACAAATATCAAATAAAAATATTTTGCTATATTGTCCATTTTTAAATGGGAATTGGTATAATTCTAGAAAGAATATAGATTTATGAAAAATAAAATCCTTCTAATCATTACAGCTTCCATCGCTTGTTATAAATCTTTAGAATTAATCAGATTATTAAGAAAAAATCATTATAATCTTGAAGTAATTTTAACCAAAGAAGCGGAAAAATTTATCACACCTCTTTTAGTATCTTCAATTTTGGGTAAGGAAGTAAAGCAGGATTTATTTAATCCTGATGATAAGGATGCTATGGATCACATTAATCTATCCCGTAATTCTGACTTAATTTTAATTACACCCTCTTCAGCAAATTTTATTGCCAAAATATCTCATGGCATTGCCGATGATTTGGCTTCTGCTGTGATTTTAGCCTCTAATAAAAAGATTTTTCTTGCACCTGCGATGAATGTTCAAATGTGGGAAAATTCTATCACTCAAAATAATCTGCAAAATTTAATTAACCAATCTATCCATATTATTCCACCTCAAAAGGATATTTTAGCATGTGGTGAATTTGGCTCTGGGAAAATGGCCGAAATTAATGATATTTTTGATGAAATAGAAAATTATTTTCTTAATAAGGAAAAATTCCTAGGAAAAAAAATTATTATTACTGGCGGTGCAACTTTTGAGGCAATTGATCCTGTTAGATTTATTGGCAATCACTCTTCTGGCAAGCAAGCAATTGCTTTGGCTGAAATTTTATATCAAATGGGAGGTGAAATAATTTTTATCGCTTCTAATATCAAAGAAAATATCAATCTACCATCACAAAATATTATTCGCACCAGTAATACAGAACAAATATTGAAAGCAATTGAGGATAATATAGAAAATACCGATATTTACATTTCGGCAGCAGCAATTTCGGATTTTAAACCTAAAAATTATTCCAAAATAAAAATTAAAAAAGATCAAAATCCTCAAAATATTGAATTGGAGCTAAATATTGACCTATTAAACAAAATTGGCAATAGTAAAAATAGACCAAAAATTGTCATTGGTTTTGCTGCTGAAAGTAATAATCTTACTGAAAATGCTATTAAAAAGGCTAATAAAAAAAATTGTGATTTGATTATTGCTAATAATATTAAAAATGGTGAGATTTTTGGATCTGATGAAAATGAAATTACCATAGTTGATAAAAATAAAATCCTAGCTAGAATAAACAAAGGAAGTAAAAAATATATAGCTAAAGAAATTATAAAATGGATCAAAATATAGATCACCTTTATCGCCCTTGTATTGGCATTATTATTATTAATCAAAAAAAAGAATTATTCATCGCAAAAAGAATTTCTAATATTATGGATCCCTATTGGCAATTTCCTCAAGGAGGGATTGACCATGGTGAATCGGCAGAAAAAGCCATGTATCGTGAATTAGAAGAAGAAACTGGCATTAATAAAAAAAATATCAAAATCCTCAATATTTCTCAAAAATATTTCTATTATAATGTGCCAATTGAATTAATTGAAAAAATCTGGAAAGGTCGCTATATTGGGCAAAAGCAAAAATGGTTTTTAGTAGAATTTTTAGGTCAAGATTCTGACATTAATATTGATCAATATAATCCAGAATTTTCAGAATGGAAATGGCATAATAATATATCAGAAATTCCAAATTTGGTAATTGATTTTAAGAAAGAATTATATCAAGATTTAGTAAAAGAATTTTCACAATATTTAAAATAAAATGACAAAAAATATATTACTTATAGAAGGTGATGGCATTGGCCCAGAAGTTGTTAGAGAAGCAAAAAAAATTCTCGATTTCTTTTCAGAAAATACCGATAAGAAATTTAATATTGATTATGCCCTATTAGGCGGCATTGCTTATGATGAAACTGGCACGCCTTTCCCTGATGCAACTTTAGAAAAAGCCAAAAAATCTGATGCAATTTTGCTTGGTGCTGTTGGCGGACCAAAATGGGAGGAATTACCCTATGATGTAAGACCAGAAAGAGGACTTCTTGGCATTAGAAAAGAATTGGGATTATTTGCTAATTTAAGACCTGCAATTGTTTTTGATGCTTTGGTTGAAAGCTCATCCTTAAAGCCAGAAATTGTCTCTGGATTAGATATTATGATCGTACGTGAATTGACTGGAGGTATTTATTTTGGTCAACCAAGAGGTGTGATTGATGAGGATGATGGGACAAAAACTGGTTTCAATACTTTAAAATATAATTCAAAAGAAGTTGATAGAATTTCTAAAGTTGCCCTTGATCTTGCCCAAAAAAGAAATAAAAAACTTTGCTCAATTGATAAGGCCAATGTTTTAGAATCAACTGAAATGTGGCGTGATCAAGTCACCAAAACTGCAAAAAATTACTCTGAAATTGAATTATCCCATATGTATGTTGATAATGCTTCTATGCAATTAGTGCGTTATCCAAAACAATTTGATGTAATTGTTACAACCAATATGTTTGGCGATATTATTTCCGATACTGCTTCAATGCTTACTGGCTCACTTGGCATGTTACCTTCTGCATCTCTTGGTGAAAAAAGGGATAATCAACAATATGCTCTTTATGAACCAGTTCATGGCTCGGCACCTGATATTGCTGGACAAAATATTGCTAATCCAATTGCAACAATTTCTAGCCTTTCCATGATGTTACGCTATTCTTTTGATTATCAAAAGGAAGCTGATTTAATTGATAATGCCATTAAGGATGTTTTAAATCAGGGATATAGAACCAAAGATATTGCCAAAGAAGGGGAAAAAACCTTGTCAACCACTGAAATTGGCAATAAGATTTTAGACTCAATCAAACATAATATCTAATACCAATTATTATTTAAAAATGGACAATATAGCGAGATATTTGTAAAAAATGCGATCAATATAACCATATTGATCAAGGCTTTTTGCTAATATCAGATAAAAAGATGAAGCTAGATTGTTTAAAGGATAAATATTTTTATTTGAGATGAGGCTATATTGTTTAAACATGAAATATTTTTTTAAATTGATAATTGCTATATCAGGAAATAAATTATATTCATTTCTCTTTTGGATATTTTTTTCCCTAAATGCTATGGCGGGGATTGAAAAAACCCTTTGCACTGAATCAAAAGGCTTATGGAGGATTTTCAATCATAGCTGTTTTGATAAATGCCAAAAAGTCAGTGACAAAAACACACCTTGCTATGATTTATTAGAATATGGTTGCGATTGCGGTGCTGATAAATGTTCAAAAAATGGTAGATGTATAGATTTAAATAATGTTAAGAAAAAACAATATAAAATTTATCATAGTAAAAAAATCAAAACTCAACCACAAAATATAGAAGACTCTAATAATCAAAATCAGCAAGAAGAAAAAACAGGATTATCTGACATTTTTGAATCTATAGGTAATGCATTTCAAAATAAAGAAAGTAAATTATGTAAAAATTCTGGTGGGAAAATGAAGGATTTTCGTAATGTCTGTGCTGATCAATGTGGCATTACAAAAGATGATATGTGCGCCCAAGTTATTACCAGATCTTGTGATTGCGGTCCTGACAAATGTTGGAATAATAATCAATGTATAAAAAATGACATTAGAAAATAACTCCCAAATTATAGAATTAATCCTTAGTGCTGATCTGGTTGTAAAATCAGTCATGGCTCTATTATTTATTATGTCTTTAATATCTTGGTCAATTATATTTTATAAATTAATCCGCTTTTCTATTTTAAACATTATAATGTGGAAATTTATTCTTTTATTTGAATCAAAAAATTCTCTGAATGATATTTTAATTTTAGCACAAGGCAATAATAAAAATCCCCTATCTCGTATCATAATTGCTAGTATTAAGGAATGGCAATTAAGTAAATCAAAAGATACAGAACATACAGCACAAAATTTACATTCCATTAAAGAAAGGATTCAGGGTGCAATTGAAATAGTTGAAAATAACATCATCAATAAATTAGAAACAGGAACAAATATTTTGGCAATTATTGGCTCTAATGCCCCCTTCATTGGCCTATTTGGTACTGTTTGGGGTATTATGAATAGTTTCCAAAACATTGCCGATTCTGGCAATACCAGCCTTGTAATTGTTGCCCCCGGAATCGCCGAAGCCTTATTTGCAACAGCTTTAGGACTTGCTGTGGCCATTCCTGCTGTTATATTTTATAATATTCTAAATAAAAAAATTGACCATTTTGACACCCAAATTGGGAATTTCTCCATATCTATCCTAAATAAAATCATCCGCAAAATTGAATAAAATTTATTCTTTGCATCCACTCCCAACAAAGCGATCAAAGATTATTTAGTTTATTGCATGCCACAAACACAAATCCAAATCTAATCCAAAATAATACAATCAGACTCCTCCTTATTATATTTCATAATAAATTCTTCACAAAATTTCTCAGCCTTATTTTGTGTTTTAAATTTTCCGATTTGAAGACGATAAAATATTCCCCTCTTACCCAAATCAATTTCGGTAATATATTTATCATAATTCCTAACTAAATTTGGGGTTTTTTGTGAAATATATAACCAATATTTATTTGCCGCATCCCATGATCCCATTGCTGCAACCTGCACTCTTGTGCCAAACATAATTTTATGATTTTTTACTTTTTTTTCCTGAGATAAATCAATAATTTTAGGTGCTTTTTTAATTTTAATATTAGAAGCTTTATTAATTTCTATTTTGTCATTTTTGGGAGGCTTAGTATTTTTGACAATTTTGGTATTTTCTCTAGCTAAATCCTCATCATCATTACCAACAATATTTTTATATATTATTTTATCAATATTGGCAACTTTCTTAACATCTTTTTTAACCTTAACCTTAATTGCTATTGAGGGTGATTTAATTAATTTAATATCTTCCTCCTTTTTCTTATTGGCAAAATAATAAGCATTAATGGTGATATATAAAAATAAAGCAACAGAAAGAGTGATTAAAATAAAAAATACAGCTTTACGGATTATTCTTTTGATAAAAAATACGGCATTTTCTTTAGAATAATAAAAATCTTCTTCCATCATAGCATTTTTGTTAAAGCTTTGATATTAAAAATTTCAAGAGCTGAGGAGATGATTTTGGCACTTGCCATTAAAAGATAAATCCTAGATTTAGTAAGTACAATATTATCCTTAATGATAAATCTTAAATTTGGATTTTCAATTCCTGCATTCCATAAAAAATGAATTTGTGCTGCAAGATCTTGTAAATAAAAGCAAATGCGGTGAGGTTCAAAATTAGCAACCGACATTTCAATAATTCTGGGATAAAGAGTTAATTTTTTAATTAAAGAAATTTCTGCTGGATCGGTTAAATTAGCAAGAAGGTCAAATTCTAAATTTTCCTCTATATTTGATGCAATTTCTGGCATTTCTTCTGCTAAATTTCTCATTACAGAATGGCATCTCGTATGGGCATATTGCACATAAAAAACAGGATTATCTTTTGATTGCCTTACTACATCTTTCAAATCAAAATTAATTTCCATATCATTCTTACGACTCATCATCATAAATCTTAAAATATCAGATCCAATTTCTTCAATCACATCCGTAGCGGTGATAAAATTATTAGCTCTTTTAGACATTTTTAAAGATTCACCATTTTTAAGGAATTTTACCATTTGACATAGAATGATTTTAATTTCGGCCTTACCATCCGTAATTGCATTACATGCTGCCGTTAATCTTTTAACATAGCCAGCATGATCAAAACCAAGTGGCAAAATCATTTTTTCAGCTCCTCTTTCAAATTTATTAAGACAATAAGCAATATCAGCAGCAAAATAGGTATAGGATCCATCAGATTTTTGAATCACACGATCCATATCATCACCAAATTCTGTTGATTTGAATAATAATTGCTCCTTAGCTTTAAAATCTTCATTTTTTTTACCTTTTGGTGCTTCAATTACACCTCGATAAATTAGATTTTTTTGTTCCAAAATAGCAATTGCTTCTGAAATTTTATTTTTATCATGCAATTCCTTTTTTTCAGAAAATAAAATATCATGTTTAATGCCCATATGACTTAAATCATCAGTGATAATTTTAATCATATCATCAAGCACCAAATCTCTAATAATATTAAAATATTGTGAGGAATTTTGGCCAATCAATTGATCTTGATATTGATCTTTAATTTTTTGAGCAATAGGAACTAAATATTGACCGGAATAGAGATTTTCAGGAAAATCAATTTTTTTCCCAGATAATTCTAAATATCTAAGATAGACAGATTCTACCAAATTATTAATTTGTGAACCAGCATCATTAATATAATATTCTTTTGTGATGTCAAAACCAGTTTTTTGCAATAAATTTGCCAAAATATCGCCATAAATTGCCCCCCTAGCATGACCAATATGCATTGGACCTGTGGGATTTGGCGAGGCATATTCAATATTTATTTTTTGATTATTTCCAATTTCTGGCAAGGAAATTTTATCTTGCTGTAAAATATTTGATAAAAATTCTTGGAAAATATTAAATTTTAGGAAAATATTAATAAATCCCGCACCGGCAATTTCAATTTTGGTAATTTTTGGATTATTCTCCAATTCTTGAATAATTAAATTTGCCAAATCTCTTGGAGATTTTTGAAAATCTTTAGAAAAAATCATAGCAATATTACTAGCAATATCACCATATTTCTCTTCTTTACAGGGTTCAATTGTGAAGGAATTTAATTTTTTAGGATTTAATTGATAATTTAATTTTTCTGCTAAATTTTGAATTATAACTTTAAATTCATCTTTAAAAATATTGAAAATATTCATTTTTCATCTTGGTTAATTTGCCTGATATTTGATTGCAAATAATTATAATCGATTAAAGGATAGGATTTTTCCATCCTAGTTGCAATATCAAAATTATCGATTTTGGGGATTTTGATATCATTAAAATCTACCCTTTTTACTGGATATTGCTCTGGAAAATTATAATTTAAATAAATGGGGAAATAAATTTTAGCATTTTTATTATAATTACCATATCTTAATCTTTTAATATCTAAGGAAGTTCTGACATTAGACCGCTCAGAAATTACTTTACTAGCATTAGCAGCATTATCTTGAATTCTCCTTTTAATATTAGTTAACTTCGAGCCATATTGCTCAATAAATTTTTCATTAGAAGTTGGTGCTTTTTTGCCCGAGCAGGAAATATTCAGAGAAAAAATCAGTATGAAAAATAGAAATTGCAAAAAATTAACCATAGATATAATCGGTCATATCAACAACTTTTGAAACTTCTTCAAGAGTTGTAGTTCTTTGGGCAATTTTTAAAATTGCATCATCAACCATAGACATAAAACCCATTTTTTTGGCATAATTTTCAACCTCATTTCTGGAAGCTTTATTTAAAATTAAATCATCAATTTTTTTATCAAAAGGTAAAATTTCCATTATTGGTACACGACCATAATAACCAGTACCATCACATTTTTTACAACCTTGAGGCTGACCAATATGAGTAACTTTAGGATATCTTTTAAGAAGTCTTTTTTCAACATCATTAAGTGGTCTTGTGGTTTTGCATTTATCGCATAATTTGCGAGTTAATCTTTGAGCAATAACACAAATAATTGCCCCAGAAAGTAAATAGGTTGGTACACCGATATTTTCTAGCCTAGCAATGGCAGAAAGAGCATCATTAGTATGTAAACTACTAAATACTTGGTGACCAGTCATGGCAGATTGAATGGCGGCAATTGCTGTTTCCTTATTACGAATCTCACCAATTAGAATAACATCGGGATCTTGACGCATGATAGATTCAATACCTTTAGCAAAACTCATACCAACATCTTCTTTAATATTAGATTGACGAATCAGGGGAATATGATATTCCACCGGATTTTCCAAAGTCATAATATTTTTATCAATGGAATTAATTTCACTTAAAAGAGTATAAAGAGTAGTAGTTTTACCAGCACCGGTAGGACCAGTGATAATTACAACACCATTTGGCTTTTTAACTAATTTATCCAGCAATTTCAAATTATGGATATTCATCCCTATCTCTTTGAGAGAAAGAATAGAATGGCTTTCATCCAAAATTCTCATAACAATATTTTCACCATTTACTGTTGGCTGAGAAGAAACCCTAAAATCAATTTTACGACCTAAAATTTCAGTCTCAATACGACCATCTTGAGGTTTTCTTGATTCTGCTATATTCATATCCGAAATAATCTTGAGTCTTACAGCAATAGCACGCCAATGATCCTTGTGGATAGAACGAACTTGAACCATCTTGCCATCAATTCTATATCTAATTCTTAAAAAATAATTTTCAGGCTCAAAATGAATATCAGAGGCTCTCTTATGGACAGCATCAGTCAAAATAGCATTAACCAAACGCACCATAGGGCTGGAATTATCATCCTTCATGCCGCTATTTTCATCAATTGCGACTTCACCACTTTCAATTTCTTTTAAAATACCACCAATTGACATTTCATAATCATAATATTGGTCGATAGTATTTAAAATATCAGCTGTTGCGGCATAAACTGGCTTAACACGATGATCAGCAGGAAATAATTTTTTAATACGATCCATACCAACAATATCAAAAATATCTGACATTGCAATGGTTACATCCTTTTCATCAATGAATAATGGGACTAAATTATTATTAACACAAATGCTTTTGGGAATAATTTTGAGTAATTCAGGATCAACAATGCAAGATTTTAGATCAAATTTTTTAACACCAGTAGTTTGGTTTAAAACTTCACCCAAAGCTTTTTCAGTAATAAAGCCCATAGATACTAGAATAGCACCTATTGTTTTGGTGTTTTTTAATCTTTCTTGTTCTTTTTTAACAACTTCTAACTGATCGTTAGATATAACCCTTTCTTTAAGCAGTTGCTTGGCCAAATCAAATGAGTCGCTATTATTATTCTGGGTGTTTTCTTCAACCATTTGAGAAATAATTTGTTAAATTGAGACCCAATAAATATAAAATATCAAAATCTAAATTCAAAGTAAAAGTTGACAGAAAAATAAATTTTGATATAGTTTATTTTTTGATTAAATATCAAATTAATAATTTCAAACTAAATGAATAAAATTAGAACAAGATTTGCTCCTTCTCCAACGGGAGATCTTCATATTGGAGGTGCCAGAACTGCACTTTTTAATTATCTTTTTAGCAAAAATAATTCTGGAAAATTTTTGCTTAGAATTGAAGATACCGATAAAAAAAGATCAAATAAGGAAGCAATTGACATTATTTTAAATGGTCTAAAATGGTTGGGTTTGAATTTTGATGAAGAAATTATTTTTCAATCTCAAAATATTGCAAAACATCAAAAAGCAGCTGAAAAATTATTACAATCTGGCAAGGCTTATTATTGCTATGTTAGTAAAGAAGAGCTAGATCAAAAAAGGCAAGAAGCACAAAAGGAGGGGAAATTCTTTCGTTTTAAAAGCCCTTATCGTGATAAAATTTGGCAAGAAAGAGAGGAAAAACCTCATAATAATCCCGTCATTAGAATCAAATCACAGAAGGAAGGAATTTCGATAATTAATGATTTAATTCAAGGTGAAGTCAAAACTCCAAATGCTGAAATTGGTGATTTTATTATTTTGCGTGAAGATGGCACACCAACCTATAATTTATCCGTTGTAATTGATGATAATGATATGAAAATATCTCATATTATCAGAGGTGATGATCATTTAACCAATTCCTTTGCCCAAAAATTAATTTATGAATCTTTAGATTTAAAATTGCCAGAATTTGCTCATATTCCATTAATTCACGGGCAAGATGGTGCAAAAATGTCTAAAAGACATGGTGCTACCAATATTTTAGAATATAAAAAAATGGGATATTTACCCGAAGCAATGCGAAATTATCTGTTAAAATTAGGTTGGTCATATCAAGATTTAGACATTATTAATGATCAGGAAGCAATTAAATTATTTAATCTTAAAAATATCGGTAAATCACCTTCAAGATTTGATTTTGCCAAATTGGATAATATCAATAAATCCTATCTTAAAAATAAGAGTGAAAAGGAGTTATTAAATTTAATTGCCGATGATTTAGGATCATTAACAGCAGAAAATAAAATAAAAATCTTAAAAGCTCTTAATTTTATCAAGGAAAAATCTGTTAAAATAGATGATTTAATTGCCCCAGCAAAAATTTACATTGATAATTATCGTCAAGAAATATCAGAAAATGACCTAATAAAATTGCAAGATAAAAAAGAATTAATTATTAATATAAGAAATATATTGGAAAAAATTACAGATTGGAATTTGGATGAAATAAAAAATCAATTAAATGATTTTTGCCAAAAAAATAATCTAAAAATCAAAGATTTTGGTCCTGCAATGCGTATTATATTAAGCTTTTCATCAAAATCATCAGGTGGCATTTTTGATATTATTGCTATTTTAGGGCAAAAAGAGGTTTTAAATAGAATTGATTTATATAAGGAGTCTCTAAAAAATAAATTTCAGGGGTTCCATAACTCACCCTAATGGGGAGAAGTTTTATTACAAGCATCTTTTTAAAAGTTGCAAAGCAACTTTATTAAAGGCAAAATCTACAAAAAACATTATATTAATGACAAAATTACCTAAAAAATATAAACATCAAGAAATTGAAGCTAAATGGCAAGAATTTTGGAAAGAAAATAAAAGCTATAAATGGCAAAATGATCTACCAAAAGAACAAAATTTTGTTATAGACACACCTCCCCCAACTGTTTCTGGCTTATTACATATGGGACATATTTTTTCCTATTGTCAGGCCGATTTTGTTGCTCGTTATAAAAGAATGCGTGGCTTTGATGTTTTTTACCCTATGGGTTTTGATGATAATGGCCTTCCAACCGAAAGGCTGGTAGAAAAAACCATTGGTAAAAAGGCAGTTGAGATGGAAAAAAAGGATTTTATAACAGAATGTGAAAAGGTGGTTGAAAAGGCTGAAATTGAATTTGAAGATCTTTTTAATCAAATCGCCCTTTCTGTTGATTGGGAACAAAAATATCAAACAATTTCTGATAAATCACAAAAATTAGCACAATTATCCTTCATTGATTTATATAATAAAAATTTGGTTGAAAAAAAATTTGAACCTATTTTTTGGGATATTTCTGATAAAACTGCTTTAGCACAGGCTGATTTGGTAGAAAAAGAGCTAGCTGGACAGATGAATTTTATTAATTTTGGCGTTGAAGATAGTACTGAAAAATTAGAAATTATGACAACTCGCCCCGAGCTTTTGCCTGCCTGCGTTGCTGTTATGATACATCCAGATGATGAAAGATATCTTAAATTTCATGATAAAAAGGCTATTACTCCACTTTTTGGCGTAAAAGTACCAATTATTTTAGATGAGGATGTCAAAATGGATAAGGGAACAGGTATTGTAATGTGCTGTACTTTTGGTGATGAGATGGATATTAAATGGTGGAGAAAACATGATTTAGATCTAAGAATTATTTTAGAAGATAATGGTCGCATAAAATCTGCTGATAAATTAGAAATTGACCAAAATCTTGGGAAAGAAATAGGAGGGTTAGGAATTAAACAAGCAAAAAAGAAAATTATTGAACTTTTAACTGAAAATAATCTTTTAAATCATCAAGAAGATATTACTCACACTGTCAAATGTGCTGAAAGAAGTGGTGTGCCGATTGAAATTTTGGTACAAAATCAATGGTTTATCAAAATTTTGGATAAAAAACAGGAATTAATTGATAAAATCAATAAATGCAATTGGCATCCTGAATATATGAAAATTCGTGCCTTACAATGGTGCGAAAATCTTTCTTGGGATTGGTGCATTTCGCGTCAAAGATTTTTTGGTGTTAATTTCCCTGTTTGGTCATTAATAGGTAAGAAATTTAATGATGGAGAGTTAGTTGGATTTGGTGGAGATTATTTACAAAAAACAATAAAAGATAATTGTAAAATTGAAATTGCACATAAAGAAGATTTGCCAATTGATCCAAATAAATCAATTCCAAGAGGTTATAAGGAAATTAGTCAAGAAAATGGAAGAAAAATTATTAAAGATAACGAAGGTAAAGAATGGTATTTAGAGCCAGAAACCGATATTATGGATACTTGGATGACTTCTTCCATTTCTCCCCAATTATCTTCCGGCGGTATTTCTAGAAATTTAACTGATGATAAAAATCGTCATGAAAAATTATTCCCAGCCGATTTACGCCCACAAGCTCATGAAATTATTAGAACATGGGCCTTTTACACTATTGCTAAAGCCCATTTACATCAAAATACTATTCCTTGGGAAAATCTGATGATTTCTGGCTGGTGCTTGGCAGCGGACAAAACCAAAATGAGTAAATCAAAGGGAAATGTTGTTACGCCAATTAATCTAATTAAGGAAAAAGGCTCGGATATTGTAAGATATTGGGCTTCAACTTCTAATTTGGGCTCTGACACTGCTTATAGTGAGGATGTATTCAAAATTGGCCAAAAATTAGTAACCAAATTATTTAATGCTGCCAAATTTGCCTCTATGAATTTTGATTTATTAGAAGATTTAGGGCATCCAAAAACAGTTTTAGAAGATATTAATTCCAACAACATTAATCAAGTCACAGATTTTTGGATTCTATCACGCTTAAAACAAGTTATTGAGGGGTCAGAAGAACAATTTGATAAATTTGAATATGCTAAAGCTCGTGAAATTATTGAGGATTTTTTCTGGAATGATTTTTGTGATAATTATCTTGAAATTGTCAAGGTCAGAGCCTATGGCTTAAATGCTATCAAATATCAAGAGCAAGATTTATCTGAAGAAGAACAAAATCAAATAATTTTAGAGCAAAAAAGTGCAATTTTCACGCTTTATCATATTTTAGAACATATTTTAAAATTATTTTCTCCTTTCATTCCTCATATTTGTGAAGAAATTTATCAAGGAGTATTTGAAAATAAATTAAATTCTATCCATCAAAGAGGCTCTTGGCCCAAATTATCAGAGCAATTTTTTGATGAAAATGCCTTAAAAATTGGCAAGGAAATGCTTTTGATAATTTTTGAAGTTCGAAAATATAAATCCGAGCAGAATATTTCCATGAAAACTATGATTGAGAAATTTACCGTCAATAGCAAAGAAAATTTTTCAGGAATTTTAGAAGATCTAAAAAATGTAACAAATAGTAATGAAATAAATATTAATTCCCACCAGAAGGAATTGATAATAATAAATACTAATCAGTAAATAACCCATATTAAAATTCCCCCCAAGGTGGAATCAGAATCGCGAAGCGATTATGGTGGGGGCGCATGCAACAAATAAATCACCCCCCAATGGAAGTCAGGAAGTTTTTGATAGAGTAATACCTAATGATACCAATTCCTATCTTTAATAGTAGATATAACACAAATGACGCAAGAATTTTGAAAAAATTCTGAGTAATATCATCTCCCATCTAAAAAACTATGTTAAAAGATTGAACAATCTAGCTTCATCTTT
>Ga0257114_1002106_pt1 | contig 13535 bp, 12 predicted proteins | sample SI112_10mmetaG_FD_190149 | JGI IMG/M metagenome (GOLD analysis project Ga0257114, IMG submission 190149) | Marine microbial communities from Saanich Inlet, British Columbia, Canada - SI112_10m | ecosystem: Environmental > Aquatic > Marine > Inlet | place: Canada: British Columbia | collected...
TGTCTGTGTTGCTCATGGCAGGTGTTGATCCTGGGATCATCACATTCATTAATTCTTGTGGAATACAACCAATCCAGTATGCTCTATTGATATTGCCTTCTATAAACACCACCATCACAGTGTTGCCTACATCAGGTGGCACAAACCACATACCGTAACTCTGTTGACTGTCTCTGTGATCTTTGTTTTTGTTCAGTCCTGCCACATTGGTTGTGCCATAAAATGGACTGAGATATTTTGCTGTGACAAATTGTCCTGTGGTTGTGGCATTGCCTGAATCCAATGTTTTGACCAATTCAACTTCAATGGCTCCACTGAATTTAGGATCCAACACATTTCTCACAATGGCTTCAAAAGGTCCTTGATTTAATTTAGGATCTATTGAATGTGATTTTCGTGTGTTTAAATTTTTTGCCATTATAATTAATCGTAATACTGTTTGTCTAATTGCGTTTTATCTGTAACCATTGTAATTGATTTCTTGTTGCCTGAGCCTTCCACAGCATCCAATGTCATGTTGGCTTGTCTGTTTATTCTCAATGTTTGCTCAAATTTACCTTGTACGAAACTGCTCACGATTGTTTGAACTTGGAATATGCCGCTGAATTCACCCAATCTAATTGTTTGTCCTGCTCCGTTTTTGTATGCACCACCTTGAGGGAAAATGAAATTATCCCCACCTGGTTGATAATCAATTGGTGTCTGGAAATTCATTTCTATAAAACAAGCAGTATCTTGATAATTTATTTCTCCCCTGCCGTTGCCGTTGTTTTTATCACTTGCAGAATCTGGAGCATATGGTCTAGGATCCACAAAAAACCGTATGGGTTCATCCGAATTCATCATTCCACTTGCTGGTAGGAAATAAGGATCACCTATTATCTGTAGATCCATTTGAATCAAATCAGTTGTTCCGCCATTGATAATTCTATCATTCATGGTTCTAGCAATTTTTAATTCTGCACTTTCATTTTCTGTTCCTTCACCGCTGGTTTCTTTTTGTGCTTTTAACACTCTAGATGCCATCGAACCTGGTTTATCCAGTGCCGCTTCTTCTAATTTTGCTTGTTGGTTATCTGTTGCTGTTGAATTTTTTTCTATGCTTTTGTTTCCTCCAGCAGATGAAGTGGAAGAACTTTTGTTCAAATTTTGAGGAGCACTGTTGTAAAAAGCAAAATTGTAGTCCAATTGGAAATCCAATATATCTTTGTTCAATCCAGTGTACAAATAATTGTAACCTTTCACAATGTTTTGTCTAACCACAGTGTAACCTGATGGCATGGATGTATCGTCATCAAATATAGTGTCAGGCACCTGATAAGGCACTATGCTGAAAACATTTAATCTAGGATGGGTTTTTGTCTTCAATTTAAAAAAGGCATCTTGCAGTTGAAAACATTTGGTTCTGACTCTAAACCAAGGATGTTTACCTGGCTGTTTGTTTTTCATTTCGTCAGGATTTTTTGTTAAATTTTTAGCATATTCACTCAACAGTATCACCGTTTCAATTATGTCTGTAATACGTGTGTTTTTTTTAAAACTCAAAGTCATCAACTTAAGATTTAAAGTGATGCCATCTCTGGTGAAAGTTTTTTTGCGTTTGTCATATTTTTCTTCAAAATCAGGAAATTTCTTACCCATTATAGCCATGTTGTTTTCATTGATAGCCATTTTTGATGCTCCAATGTCATTGCCTAAAAAGAATGCATTTGATCCTTCGCCCTCAGTTTGAAACACTCTCACACCTTGCCCACTTGTACCGGTGTATTCATTGGTCACTCGCACATTTTTTCCCAGCAGTGTTTCAACAACTATATCTCTTTTTTCAGTATTAAAGTAGTAATCACCCAGTTCACCGTCACCTTTGTCAGCAACTATGGCCCTATCTTTCAAAACCATTTTTCTCTCTGCTTCTGTGTATTCAACTTCAGAGTTCTCAGGAAAATATATCACAAAATCATCCTGTGGCACTGTGGCAAGTTGTTCTTTCTTCTTGGCTTTTTTGTCGAGCTCTGCACCTTTGAAATTTAATTGTCCCATTAAACTGTCATCGCCCACTTGCATCATTTCATAAACAGTTTTTCCTGACAGTGTGATATCAGTGTTTATTTTGTTATTCACATCCATTGTTGGAGTTTCTGTCCAAGGTGCGGCAGTGCATTCATACACAGCACCTGCCTGGCTGGCTCTTATTGCCGCTTTTGTCATTTGAACAGGCATAACTTTACGTAGATTGTTATTTCTAAAAATTTTGCCGTTTGCATCTACACCAACAAAATCCACAATTAAGGCATAAGGTGCTTGAGTAAATTCAACGTTGCCATCGTCTGCGGCTTTGCCGGCTTGTATTTGCATGGTCTGTAAAAATAAACCAATACTGAAAGGTTCCGTCACTGTGAAAGAAATTTCTGACCTTTGTACGTGTTTGGTTTTTTGATTGGGTGAAATGAAAGATTTTATTTCAACATTGTCTATAAAGTATTCAAGACTGACTCCTGCTTGTTTGTAAAAAGTAACTTCTTTTATATTGCCTTTACCAGCGGAATGTGCCACAGGATAAAGAGGCATTCTGTTATAAAGTATGTTGGGAAAGTTTACTTCTTCCAGTGTCAGTGCCGCCAGTGTGAACACAGCATTGTATGATTCATAGTCATGCAAAGGATTGGGTATTAAGTCTCTTATAAATTCTTTTACCTGGACATTGGGTTTTTTCTTCTTTTTTGATGCGTTTTCATCTTTTGTTCCTGAAGTGTTAGTTTCAACATCCATGTAAGAAAGACCGCTGTCTTTCCATTCAACTGTTGAGCCTACCCTTTCTTCAGTAACACCGTTTTTAAGAGTTACATTTGAATTTGTTTTTTTGTTAAAGAACATATTAAACTCCCAGTGTATCTTGGAGAGCAGATCCTTGTGGAATATAAATTTCTAAGCCAGGAATAAGATCATACACTGGATCAGAAATTTTGTCCATGTTGCGTTGAGCAAACACCCACCATAGTTTTTCGTTGCCGTAAAGATCATAAGCCAACAAGTCTGGTCTATGATTGTATTGTGGTTCCACTGTGTACAACACATCGTCCGGTTTTGCCGGCACTGGACGTATTGTCAGAATGTCAAGATATTGATCATCAACAATCCTTGTAGATGCATATGGACTTGAGCTTGTAAAGAATCCCATTAAATAAATCCACTTCCTTTTGTTCCGCCATTTTTAACAAAATCTTTAAGATCGAATTGTGCTTGTTTTGTTCTGCTGTATTGTGGTACAACTCCCACAGTGATCATACTTTCTGTTGGTGCCCAAGCATAGGTTCCGCCGGTTGAGGCAACTGCATCCATACTCTCAGCATCACCGCCATAATTATTAACTGCCTGTTCACTTTCTGTTAATTTTGTGCTGATGTAGTCGACATCTTCTTTTAAATCAAATTGAAAGTTTGTGATAAGCACAGGAACATCTTTGAAAGTGAAATCTCCGTATCCGTTTAAACGTACCACTGGAGGTGGAGCACCTTTGTTAGGTGATTGACCATAATGCATTTTTGTGATTGATCTCAAATAATGAATACAGGCTACCCAGTATCTTGCGTCCTGTTCAGTCTGCACATAGAAGTGTGCTGTGATTGTCATTTGATCCACACGTGAATTTTCATAAGCATAAAAAGGATAGTTGGTGTGTACTGGTTGCATTGGATTCCAGTTGGCTGACTGCCCTACCAATATTGTTGGAGTATAAGGAAACACCATTTTATTGCCTGTGGCTTTAAGTGGATCCAACAGTGTTTTTTCTCCTACTATCATATCTTTAATACTCTGCGGCAATGACAAACTCACACGCCAATCTTGATCACCATTTCCTGTGTCACCGTTTGTTTTCATTGTGATCGCAGGCGCAGATTTATCATATTTAAACTCACCGTTAGTGAGTTTTGAAATGAGACTTTTTGCAGTTCTTTTGGTCTTACCAAAAGCAAATGAAGATAAATCTCCCAAGGTTTTTCCTGCTGTATTGATTGTTGTATCTAAAAATCCAGACACATTTTTCTGTATGTCTTGACCCAGGTCTTTCAGACTGTCTATGCTCTTTAATATGTTCTTGTTGTAATTATCTGACATACATTTATTTATTGACAAAGTTAACTGAGTAGTTTATAATGAAGAGATATATAACAAGGAATATTAATGAAAAAAGTCAATTACCTAAACAACAAAGACATTTTGTCAGAGATTCACAAATCTAAGGCATCGTTTTGCAGTTTTGTAGACGACGCATACAGCGAATACAACATGATTGTGAAAAGCGTGGATGCAATAAACATTAGAACTATTGCTGAGGCAAAAAGAAATAAAGCCAAAAAATTAACACAACAAGACTACGAAAGACGTAAAAAACTGGATCCAAAGACTAAATTGGGCGATTGTCAAATAGATTATAGAAAAATCGATAAAGATGATGTTGTGTTTAGAGTGATGTCATTTGAGCATGTGCCAGACGAACCTGGTAGAAAAAAGAACCCAAAGACCGTGGCAGATCACAAAATCAAAGTGAACTTTCCACCATTCCAACATTGGAAGTATGACAAAAAAGGCAACCTAATATGTGTGGGCAAAAGTCATTGGCAGGGTGGAATGGAAAACGGCAAATTTGATAAAGACACTGGCAGAGCCACAAATGAGTTAGCAAAAATGTGGATGAAACTGTGCGAACGTTATGGCACTAGAGGTAACGTGAGAGGTTACACTTATAATGATGAAATGCAAGGACAAGCCATATTACAATTAGCTCAGATTGGTTTACAGTTTGATGAATCAAAATCAGACAATCCGTTTGCTTACTACACCGCGGCAGTTACGAACTCATTTGTTAGAATTATTAATATTGAAAAACGTAATCAAAACATAAGAGATGATATTTTGGAAATTAACAATATGATGCCTAGTATGAGTAGACAGACTTCAAGCGATACAGGTGCACCAAAATCAGCGGCAAAAACTAAAGTTAGCAAAAAAACAAAAAAGTAGTTGACAAACACAACACTTTCGTGTATTCTTAAGAAAAGTAGGAGATTATTTTGTTCAAAAAATTAGCAGTTTTCACCGATATTCATTTCGGATTGAAATCCAATTCTAAATTACACAACGATGACTGTGAGGAATTCGTTGATTGGTATATCGAGTTAGCAAAAAAACACGGATGTGAAACAGGATTATTTTGTGGTGACTGGCATCACAACAGAAACAGTGTGAACATAACCACTATGGATGCTTCCATAAGATGTTTAGAAAAATTAGGAAAAGCATTTGATAACTTTTATTTTTTTCCAGGCAATCATGATTTATATTACAAAGACAGCAGAGATATACAATCTGTAGAATTTGGCAGATTTATTCCAGGAATTACCATGGTTAACAAAATTACAAAAATAGGTGACACCATATTAGTGCCGTGGTTAATAGACAACGAATGGAAAAAAGTTGGCAACATGGAATGCAAATATATGTTTGGTCACTTTGAATTACCCAACTTCTTTATGAACGCAATGGTGGAAATGCCTGATACAGGAGAGTTACGAGCGAGCGATTTCAAAAAACAAGAGTATGTGTTCTCTGGACACTTTCATAAAAGACAGGTCAAAAACAATATTCATTATTTGGGCAATCCTTTTCCACACAATTATGCAGATGTTGATGACGATGACCGAGGCATGATGATATTAGAACATGGCACAGAGCCTGTTTATTTCAACTGGGATAATTGTCCCAAGTACAGAAATGTAAAATTAAGCACACTGTTGGACAAAACCAAAGAAATTATGAAAAAGAAGATGCATCTACGAGTTACATTAGACATAGACATCAGTTTTGAAGAAGCCAGTTATATCAAAGAGACTTTTATGAAGGAATATAATTGTAGAGAAATGACATTAATCCCAAGCAAACAAGAAGAAGAAATAAACACAGAACTTGATATCACAAAATTTGAAAGTGTGGATCAAATTGTCTCTAAAGAAATTGAAACAATTGAGTCTGATGCATTTGATAAATCTGTTTTGCTTAAAATATATAGAGATTTAAACAATGATACTGATTAAAACACTTACTGTAAAAAACTTTATGAGTGTGGGTAATCAAACCCAAGCAATAGACTTTCAACAAAAATTGTTAACATTGGTGTTGGGTGAAAACTTAGACATGGGTGGTGATGATGCAGGATCACGTAATGGTACAGGTAAAACCACTATTGTTAATGCACTGAGTTACGCATTGTATGGTGAAGCACTTACAAAAATACGTAAAGACAATCTAGTGAACAAAACCAACGGCAAGGCTATGTTGGTCACAATAGCATTTGAAAAAGATGGTGTAAATTACAGAGTGGAGCGTGGAAGAAAACCCAATGTAATGAAATATTACATAGACGATCAAGAGCAAGAACTATCAGATGTCAGTCAAGGCGATTCACGTAAAACGCAAGAAGACCTAAACAGAATGATTGGAATGAATCCAAAAATGTTCAAACACATTGTGGCGTTAAACACATACACTCAACCCTTTTTAAGTTTACACAACAATGAACAACAAGAAATAATTGAACAACTGTTAGGAATTCAGTTGTTGTCTGAAAAAGCAGACATCTTAAAAACACACATCAAACGTTCAAAAGAAGACATATCGCTGGAAACATCACGTTTAGAAGGTTTAAAAATTAGCAATGAAAAAGTAGAAGAAACAATTCACAGTTTAAACAACAAAAGCAGTGCTTGGCAAAATCAGAACACCACAGACATAGAAAAATTAGAAAAAAACTTAAAAGAGTTAGAAAGTATAGACATTGATAAAGAATTAGAAGCACATCAAAAATTTGAAGATTGGACAAAACTTAACGATGCGTTAAAACAATTGCAAAAAGACAGAGCTGGTTTGGAATCGACCATCGAACAAGCAGATAAGACAGCAAAAAAATTGCATGATGATTTAGAAAAACTTAATCACAAAGCCACTTGTTATGCTTGTGGTCAGGATCTGCCTCAAGATAAAATAGAACAAATGCAGAAAACTTTGGAAGAAGAATATGGAGAATCCAACAGTTATGTGATGGAATTAGCACAACAATTGGAACAAACTGTAAAAGACATCAAAGCAGTGGGTGATTTGGATCAAAGACCTGACACATACTATGACACCATAAAAGAAGCATATGATCACAGACAATATGTAGAATCAATCAACACAGCACTTGTTAACAAAAAAGAAGATGCTAATCCATATCTAGATCAAATAGATGAATTAAAAAATCAAGCAGTACAAAAAATAGATTGGGACACAGCAAATACACTGCAAAAATTAAAAGAACATCAAGAATTTTTACACAAACTGTTAACAAACAAAGATTCCTTCATAAGGAAAAAAATAATTGATCAAAACTTAACCTTTTTGAACAACAGGTTAACTCACTACTTGGATCAATTGGGTCTTCCACACTTGGTCACATTTAAAAATGATTTAAGTGTGGAGATCACTCAACTGGGACAAGAACTAGACTTTGACAATTTGAGTAGAGGTGAAAGAAATAGATTAATTTTAGGTTTAAGTTTTGCGTTTAGAGATGTATGGGAAAATTTGTATCAAAAAATTAACTTGTTGTTTTTAGATGAATTGATAGATTCTGGTATGGATTCAGCAGGAGTTGAAAGCAGTTTGGCTATTCTAAAAAAAATGAGCAGAGAATCAGGCAAAAACATATTTTTAATATCTCATAAAGATGAATTAATGGGCAGAGTGAACAACGTGCTTAAAGTTGTTAAAGAAAACGGCTTCACAGCATATGCCAACGATGTGGAAACAAATGACCATTCAAGATGATACTCACGACAAACTGACCCAAGCATACATGGCGTATTTTAAAGCAAACGAGTTGTTTGCCAAGAGGCAAAGCCTTGCCACAAAAGTTGCCGCTAGATTGGCACTGGCAGAAATTAGAATTTTGGCACGTCTAAGACGTAAAGAGCTAGAAGAACAATATAAAGTGTCCAAGATCCACAAACAGCAACAGCGAAAAAAATAATCAGTAAGTATGTCCATATGCCATGGACTTATCAGGGTAAACCCATTCAAACATTGCCGGAAGACTGTGAAGGATTTGTGTATTTGATCACAAACACAACCAGTGGTAAGATGTATGTGGGTAAAAAATTAGCGAAATTCAAGAAGACACGTCCGCCACTTAAAGGCAGGATAAACAAACGTAGAAGCAAAGTTGAATCTGACTGGAAAGAATATTGGGGTTCCTCAGATCATCTGAATGCTGACGTGACAGAATTAGGCGAAGACAAGTTTACAAGAGAAATATTGTACATTTGCAAAACTAGAGGCGTAATGAGTTATCTCGAAGCTCGGGAACAATTCGAAAGACGAGTATTAGAATCCGACGAATATTACAACGGTATCATCAATGTAAGAGTTGGTGGTTCAAGAATCCTAAAAGAAGAACTTAAAAATTACAACAAGGCAATATAGCAACACAACTGATCGTAGATCCAGGAAATGCATTTGAAACATAATGGTGAATCCTGAGTTGCAAGGAAAGTGCTTACTAAAGGCATAAAAGAAGATGCTCTGTGAAAAAGATACAACATCACAACTGCTCACTTTGTTTGTGAAGGGTGCCGCAGTTGACCGTGACTGATGAAGTCTGGAATAGGGAGTTGACGGGTTACCGCTTCCGCACAAAAGTTCCTCTCACAAAATGGCAGGCTAGTCTCGCATGATGTCTACATACTTTTCCCGTTACTGGGTGAAGTATGGATCAACTGTCTGCATGATGACAACATAACTTCGTTATGTAATTGCTTAAATGCTTGAGCACAAGCGAAAAGCAGAACGACGTGAGTCGTTCTTAAACATTAGGATCAAATGATTCACAATCCAACCACACACTGACATCTGGTTCCGCTGACGCAACGTGTTTCAACTTGGTGTGACTCCAGTTTCTAATCTCTAATTCTTTTAATACTGATTCCGAATACACATGAATAACATCTGGTTCCAATTTCAATATCTGTTTGATGGCTGAAGGATCTGGTTTTGATTCGTAAGTCTGAATGGCAGTAACTTCTGGTATGGCACGAAAATCTCTGGCGTACTTGTCTCCGTGGAGCCAAGTGAGTGGGCCTGTGTTTTTGGAACGCAGTTTCAAATCGTTGGCTGTGTGTCGCCAATGAATATTATTTTCTGCGAAGCCCGCCGCCACAAGGCGGTCATAAGTCTTGGATCCCACCGCATACACTTTTTGTTCCAACAGTTCTGACAGACTGTGTGCATAATGATTGATGGCTTCGATGTGAGTGATGATCAGTGCTTGTGCATCTGCAGGAGAGTGTTCAACAGTGGCAGTTTTAAGACAGGGAATCCAGAGGTCGTCTTCATCCAGCTCTTGGGGTCGCACAATTTGTGTGTAAATTTGCATATGTGAATTATTTAGAACGACTGTGTCATTGATTAAATGGTGCTATTTGGTTTTAGACACCGTGTGTGTGTATTTTTTTATACTTTATATAGTGTGTGATGTGTTAAAAGAACGGTTGTCCTGTTTTTTTGGCAGTGTCTAGGTTTTCTTTGATCACGCCGCCCATCACTTCTCTATCTTCATGGCAGGTGGCATACATTTCATCCAGTGTAATCGATCCACGCATGAACCATGCCAATTTGAATAGATCAGATTTGAAATTTTTGATTTCGCCTTCCATATCTGTTGTGAGTTTGATAATGTCAGAACTCGGCAGTGTTGCGATCTTTATACGAAAAAATTTGCTGAATCAAATGCTATAGGTATTGTGTATTCAGCAGGTGCCCCATTTTTAACTTCTTCTTCTGTGGAAGTTGCTTTTTGAGGTTTTAATTGAAATGCTTCTCTATTTTTTTCTAAATGCTCCATAATGGAACTGAAAAATTGTTTGTCAGTATTATCCAAAAACTCTGCAATTTGTTTTATATCTGATACAGTCTCGCCATCCACAGTGATTGATGCTATTGTGTTAGCCACCATGCCTATACTTAAATTGGTTAATTTTTTAAAAGTTTTTTGGAACTGTGCTATTTTTTCCTCATCATTCATTTCTGTATCATCCACAATCTTTTGAATTCTTTGCTGTTCGAATGTTTGAATTGCACTTTGAGTGAACTCTTTGTAGGTTAAAGGTTTTGTTTTTACTTCCATGTTTTGGTAAAAAAATGTATCATTGTATTGTGCTGACAAGATTGAAGACAAACTATCCTGTAAATTTAATACTAAGTCTTTTTCAATTGATGTGCCTGGCACTTTGATTGCCACAGTCATGCTGGTTCCGTATGTGGCCATTCTGATAGTCATCAATGCCGCATCGCAATCTATCGAAGGCATTTCCCATGCATTCTTAATTGATGGTATACAACTCTGTATCACTGATACTGTTGCTTCGCCATTCAGCAAAGCGTCTGGAGTTTTTAACAACAGTTCGTCTTTGGCTGTCATAGGATACACAGCAACTTCTCCTGATTCAGGAACTTGAATAGATCCTTCAGAATAGAATTTATAACCACTTGGCAATTTTACAAACTGCTTGGGCTGTCTGTAATACTTCTTTAAAGGATTTACATTCTGTCCTGGTTGTGAATCTGTCATTTTGTTCTCCATAAATACTAAAAAACTTAAATTATGTTATTCTTAATATACACATATTTAGTAATGATAGATAAGTGCGTACTTAATGATTGGCATTAAATACAAGTAACAAGGAATTTTGGTATTACATAATGGCAACAGTTGACGAACTTTTACAAAAAGCGGTAGATAATGGCGGAATAGCCAGCGAAGTCACTGCCAAAAAAATACTAGAGGCTTTGGGTGGTTCTAGAAGTGGAGGTGGCGGTGGAGGTGCTCAACGTGAGTTCACAGAAGAAACCAAGAAAACCAGCAAATCAGTTGTTATATTCAAAAAAGTTTTAGGTGCGGCAGGAGCCGGCTTTGAATCATTAACCAAAGGTGCAGACGGATTGGTTGGTGGATTCAATAATCTAGCATACAGTACCACAGGATTAAACAAAGTATTTTTACAATTCACAGCCGACCTAGCGGCAAGAGTATTTGAAAACGTTGACACTTTCAGAAACTTGGCAGAGATAGGAGCCAACACAACACAAACAGTCAGTGATTTCAGACGTATAGCAGGTGACGCCGGCATAGACATGACAAGATTGGCTCAGGCATTATTGAGTGCCAACACAGCACTTGCTGGGTTTGGGGGTAGTGCAAACGAAGGTGCAAGAAGATTCAACACAATAATGACATCACTATTACAGAGTGATTTCAGAAAAACAATCACAGGTCTTGGATTTTCTATGGAAGACATCACAGAAGGCTTTGCTGATTATCTAGACTTACAGACTACTTTGGGTAGATCTCAATCAATGAGTAATTCACAGTTGGTGACAGGCTCGCAAGAATATCTATTGAGATTGGACCAATTGTCAAGATTGACTGGATTGCAAAGAGATCAAGTTAAAGATGAATTACAAGCAGTTGCAGATGCTAGAGAGTTGCGTTTGATTTCAAACAGTGAAATAGAAGCAACCATGGTAAGGGTCAAAGCGGCGGCACCAGAAATGGTAAGTGCTGTTACAGGATTATTAGCAAAAGGATTCCCAGAAGGCGGAGAACAAGTTGGTATATTTGCTGTGGACGGTGTACGTGAAGCAGTGTCGGCATTAAGAGACGGTGTACCTGGTGCAAGTGATATGTTTATTCAAGCATTAGCACGTAACGGTGAAAGCATTGCCAACATGGACGAAGGTCAGAAAAAATTAATTGCCACTCAACTAGGTGTGGGCAATGAATTTTTCAACGTTGCGGCAGATTCTGTTAAGTTTAGAAAATTCTTAGGACAGAGTACAAGTGCCATCATAGCAGAACAAAAAGCAAGAGCGGCAAGCACTGAAGGTGCAAAACAATTTCAGAATGCCAGTGAAAACTTGCGTTCAAAATTTCAAAAATTATTGACTCCATTCCAACAAGGAGTTGATATTATTATAGGTGGCTTGGCAAGCATAATTGGTCCTGAATCTTTTATTGCAACCACATTGGATGATTTAGGCACGAAATTTAACGATTGGTTCGATGATTTGTCAACAACTGGCAAAGTGGCAATGGGAGGACTATACGTTGCGGTAGGTCTAGCGGCGGCGGCATTGACTGCATTTGCCGCCAAGAAAGCCGTCACGGGAGTTTCAAGTTATCTAACAGGAGGCGGACCGGGAGGTGGAGCAAAAAATGTTTTAGGAAAAACTGGTGCAGGCGGTGGAGGTTTACTAGCCGGCATGGGTGGCGGATTAAAAGGATTAGCAAGTGGTTTGACAGCAATGGCAAATCCAGCGACTCTGCTAGGTGCGGCGAATTTAGGATTGGCAATCACGGCAATAGGAGCAGGTGTTGCCGCGGCAACTTTCTTAATGGGCGGAGCATTAACAAAGTTTGCTGATGGATTAAAAAGTGTAGGTGAAGTTGATGGCGGTAATTTGCTACAGGTAGCCAAAGGCACTTTGGCACTATCGGGAGCAATGGTGACAATGGGTGCAGGCAGTACAGTTGGTGCTGTTGGTGGCTTTATGAGCAAGATATTCGGTGGAGGATCAGAAAACTTTGCCAAAAACTTGAATAAAACACTGGATGAGCTTGACAAAAGCAAAATAGACATGTATGCTAACAGTATAGAAAATTTAGGAACGGCAATGACAAGTTTAAGAAGTGGAATGATGGGAACAACAACAGCATCCGCAAGTTCAACTGGAGACAAGTTGGATCAGTTAAATAACACTATGGAACAAATTTTGATGGCAATGAGTGATAACAATCGTTACAGCAGAATAACATCTCAAGCAACAACAGAAATGACAGATACAATATAATGAGTTGGAAAAAATATTTTACAGAAGTGCCACTTGGTGATGGTACAAGCGGAATGAATTCACCATTGGGTGGAAAAGGTGGAACGGCTGGACCAGCCAAAACAAATTACTCATCATTTCTTCCAGATGTTTACAGCGGTGCACCTAACAGAGTTGAACGTTACGGACAATACAATGTGATGGATATGGATTCAGAAGTGAATGCCGCATTGGATATCCTAGCAGAATTTTGCACACAAAACAACACACAAAACAACACACCTTTTAAATTTGAATACAATCAGAAAGCAACCAACACAGAAATACAAATCATAGAACAATATCTGCACCAATGGTGCAAAATGAACGATTTTTCTAAACGTGTGTTTAAGATCATGCGTAATGTGTTTAAGTATGGTGATGCATTTTTTATTAGAGATCCAGAAACAAAGAAAATGTTTCACGTTGATCCATCAAAAGTAACTAAAATAATTGTAAACGAAAGCACAGGTAAAATTCCTGAGCAATATGTTATAAAAGATATTAACTTTAATTTTAAAAATCTTGTGGCAACAACGCCTCATCAGACAACAGGCAATGTAACAGGTGGCGGCTCA
>Ga0257114_1002110_pt1 | contig 13515 bp, 13 predicted proteins | sample SI112_10mmetaG_FD_190149 | JGI IMG/M metagenome (GOLD analysis project Ga0257114, IMG submission 190149) | Marine microbial communities from Saanich Inlet, British Columbia, Canada - SI112_10m | ecosystem: Environmental > Aquatic > Marine > Inlet | place: Canada: British Columbia | collected...
TTATGACCGGCTCACTCACTGTGAACCGGCTGGTTTACCGCGCTGGTTACTGGAGCCCTATAACCATGAATTTATCAATCTTCCTCATGAGTCCTGGTTCATCAACGATTTTGCCAACGCTATACGCCGGACTTATATCAACAAGGAGCATACCAATCTGGCCGAAATGAACGGCTCCCATTCCTGGCATGGCGATACCATCGGCTTCTGGGACGGCAATAAATTAATCACCAATACCAAGTACTTGATGCCTGCAGATTTTACGCGCTGGTCGCCCATGACCAGTAACCAGCTGGAACTGGTTGAAACCTGGGAACTCAAAGAATTTGACGACTTCCCAAGACTGGTTGTGCAAGTAACCATGTATGACAAGCATGCCTTCGTGAAGCCACTGAATTTTGTTTTTTCTTTCAGACCCGCCGATGACCTGGATGAAATAGGCTATCGCGTACAGCATTGGGAATGCGATCTCAGCAGCAACTCATATCTGGATGATAACGGTCTGACCAATTTTTACCTGCCCGGTGAAGAAGGCTACAAGGATCCACGAGGATCTACCCTGTTTCCGGATCTACCAGGGCAAACCCCGGACCCTTTCTCTGACCCGGTATTGCAGGGAGAATGAGGTACAAGGTACAAGGTACAAGAATCAGGCAAATAGCGAAGTGTTAATAGTTCACTAACTTTATATAGATTTGTAACGAGGGTTTAAAATTATGAAAATTTCTGCATGCATCAGGGCATTTCTTGTACCTTGTATATTGTACCTTGTGTCTGGCGCAGCCCTGGCGCACCACTCCTTCAGCATGTTTGATCGTGAAACAGAAATGGTTCTCACCGGCACGGTGGAGCGCTGGGCGTTCAATAATCCGCACGCATGGCTTTACATCAACGTGATTGATGAAAATGGCGAAACAGTGGAATGGGGCTTTGAAGGCGGCGCACCCCCCTCACTGGTGCGAGCCGGTATGACCGGGCGCACCTTTCAACCAGGCGATACTGTCTCTGTCATGTTCAGTCCTTTGGTAGATGGCCGCCCAGGTGGCGCTATATGCTGGATTAAAGTGGAAGATGGTTCCTACAAAAAACCTGCGGATGGTGGTTGCGGCGCCCGTGACCCGGAAAACATCTCACGTTGGGAAAAATGGCTGGAAATGGGTTTCACTTCCAGCAAAGAGGCAGAAGCCGCCGCCCGATAAATTAGTGCTAACGGCACACAACCAAACAATAAAAAAGGAAGCTCTTGAGCTTCCTTTTTTTACACACCACTTTTAGTATTTCATGTTAGGTCTTTATGGCCAAGCTCTTTTCAGGTCACGATGTCATCACTAAACTAATAACAAAAAGTATTAATGCAGAGCTGACAAGAACACTAATTAGTGCAAAACCCTGAAATCTATCTGCATGAAAAATGCCAAGCACGCCAGTGATGAATGACAGAATTACCAAGCCTGCAAATAAATACAAAGCATCCAGAAGCGGACCAGAAGCCTGAGCCCAGCCGTCTCCAGAAGGAAGTAAGGCAATTGCCATGACCGCCAATATTGGCGCCAATATCAGGAAGATTAAAGAGAGTCTGCCCAGATACTAAAACCACTTTTTTATACTCATATATTTTTTCGCTTTTCATCACGAGTATAGATAGCTTAAAAACTATAGCCAGATACCCGCACGGTATTCTGTCCTCTAGTGAGCAGGCATTTCTTCAAGTGGCAAAATTTTAAAATGGATAATGCCGTAAAAAACAGAAATTACCGGCATCAGCAAATTGAAAAAACAAAAAGGCAGATACACCATGGTCGGCACTCCCAGGGAAGCCGCCATGAAAGCGCCACAGGTGTTCCAGGGCACCAGAGGAGACGTCACCGTCCCGGCATCTTCGATTACCCGACTCAGATTAACGGGAGCAAGATTATGATGCTGGAATGCCACTTTATACATCCTGCCGGGAATCACGATAGCCATATACTGATCTGCTGCAATAATATTGGCGCCAATGCAGGTCACTATCGTTGAAGCAATTATTGAAGCCGTGGTTTTAGCACGCTGCATAATTTCATGAAGTATTTTTACCAGCAATCCGGTTTGCTCCATGGCACCGCCAAAAAATATCGCACACAGCATCAACCAGATAGTGTTTAGCATATTCGCCGCACCACCACCGCTGAGCAAATCATCCATATTGGCGTTTCCAGTGCTTGATTCATATCCGGCGAACATCATGCTCCAGATAATTTGTAGTTGCTCACTGCTGCCAGTGCTATCCCCGGTAGACTGAAATAACCAGATAAACAATATCCCGGTAAAAGCTGCAATAAGTATGGCGGGCAGTGCGGGCATTTTTTTCCAGGCAAGAAAAAACAGCAATAAAAGTGGCGCAAGCATATACCAGGCAATCGTAAAATTAGACTCAAGCAAAGCAAGCATCAATTCAAGATCATTGCTGTCTGACGCAGGTGTGGTTAGCAAACCAAGCACCATGAAAATGATCAGAGAAATAATAAGAGCCGGAAAAGTCGTCCAGGTCATATGACGGATATGGGAAAACAAATCCACACCGGCAACGGCGGGGGCCAGATTGGTGGTATCGGACATAGGCGACATTTTGTCGCCGAAATAGGCACCGGAAATAATAGCACCGGCACATATCGCCGGTGACAGACCGAGGCCATTAGCCGTACCAATCATCGCCACACCAACACTGGCCGCCGTGGTCCAGGAACTGCCAATACTCAATGAAACAATAGCGCACACCAGACAGGCAGCCGCATAGAACACAGTCGGGCTCAACAGGGTAAGACCGTAATAAATCATGGTTGGTACTACCCCGCCCGCGATCCAGGTAGCGATCATGATCCCTACTGCCAGAAGAATGAAACTGGGAGCAAATACCACAATCATGCCGTGATAAATCCCCTGCTCCATGTCTCTCCACGACTGGCCATTTTTCATGCCGACCAGCAAGGCAACACAGCCGGACAACAACAGGATGATCTGATTCGGACCATAGGAGGAGTCTTCGCCATAGAAGCGAACAGAAAGGAATAAACCCAACGCCAGAAAGGCTAAAGGTAACAGGGCATCAAGCAGTGATGCGTTTACCTCATCGCTGCCTGCTATATTTTTAGGCCCTATATTTTTATGATCTTTATTTTGCTGATCATTCACTGCCAAATCCCTGAATTTTCCATGTCAGTTCTTCCAGGTGAAATCAATCGAGAGCGTGCAAGATCAATCCGGATTTAAGCTTTGGTTCAAACCAGGTTGATTTGGGAGGCATCAGTTTACCCTGTTCGGCTATCTGCATCAGCGCTTTGATTGATACCGGGAAAAATGTAAAGGCAGCAGCATATTCTCCACTGTCCACTGCCTGCTCAAGAGCAGGCAGACCTTTGATGCCGCCTATAAAATCAATGCGGGGATCTGTTCTTGGATCCGCTATACCCAGCAAGGGTGACAATATTTTATCTTGCAATATGGACACATCCAGCCCTGAAACCAAATCCACAGCTGCGTTATTAATGGCCCGATAATCCAGACGATACCACTGCGCATCAAGATACAAGCCAAAGCTGCCTGATCTTTCAGGCAATACTCCCTGAGCACAAACTGTCACCTCAAAATCTGCTGACAAGGCAGCAAGAAATAACTGTTTGTCATAAGTGCCAAGATCCTTAACCACGCGGTTATAGGCCAGAATATTCAATTGGTCGTGGGGAAACATAACGGCCATAAAATAATTGTAAGCTTCTTTGCCCGTGTGCTGTGGATTCTGCTCACGACGCATGGCCCGATAACGCACTGCTGCTGCAGAACGGTGATGACCATCTGCCACAAACAAGGCCGGGATCTTTTCAAAATGTGAGCTGATTTGCGCAATGGCGTCTTCATCAGTGACTGTCCAGAACTGGTGTCTCACTCCATCACTGACAAAATCATAGACTGGCTGGGGCTGGCTCCACTTATCCATAATTAATTGCAGGGCATGTTCACCCTGGTAGGTTAAAAAAACCGGGCCGGTTTGGGCCGCCAGAGCCGCCATATGCCTGACCCGATCATTTTCCTTATCCGGGCGGGTCAACTCATGCTTTTTGATGACATCCGCTTCATAATCATCAGCACTGACAAGACCGACAAATCCGGTTTGACTGTGTTGAACAGCTTCTGCCTTATTACCTTTAGGGTCCTCGATACTTTGCCGGTATAAATAAAAACAGGGATGTAAATCTTTGCTCAGGATGCTTTCTGCCAGAAAGCAATCAAGATTCTCCCTGCCCTTTTGATAAACGCAATCATCATGGGAATCCGTTTCAGGAGGGAGATCTATTTCAGGCTTGCTGATATGGAGAAAGCAATGGGGATTACCCCTGGCTAATTCTCGCGCCTCAGTACTATTGACGACATCGTAGGGAGGGGCAGCAACTTGTTCTGCAAGCTTTGCTTGCGGCCGGATTCCGGCAAAAGGAAGGACAGTTGCCACCGTCTCATTCTCCCTTAGCTTATTCCGAGTAATTCAACTTCAAAAATCAGTGCCTGATACGGTCCAATGACACCGCCCGCACCGTTTGCACCATAAGCCAGCTGATAAGGGATGAACAGTTTCCATTTATCGCCAATTTTCATCAGTTGTAATGCTTCGGTCCAGCCGGTTATAACGCCACCAACATTAAATTCAATGGGTTCGCCTCGATTTACCGAGCTATCAAAAACGGTGCCGTCGATTAGTGTGCCGTGATAATGCACTTTAACCGTAGAATCTGCAGACGGTGATTCTCCTTCTCCAAATTCCATGACTTCATATTGCAGCCCGCTTCTGGTGACAGTTACTTCATCCCGACGCGCATTTTCGGTGAGAAACTGCTCGCCCTCTGCCGCCTGGGAACCTGCTTCCTGGTTCTGCTGTTTCATCATGCGCTGGTTCAGATCATCAATTGCCGCTTTGATATCGGCTTCACTGACCTGACTTTCATTGCCTTCCAGTACATCTGATATGCCCGCAACAACTGCTTTTGGTGACATTCCTTCAAAAGGCTGGCTGGCAAGTTGTTCTCCTACTTGCCGACCGATACCATAACTGGCTTGTTCATCTATCGTGGTAAATTCATCAGACATACTATAATTCCAGAAATTATTGATTTAGAGAATAATTTTAACATGGAATCCTGGGAGACTCTCGGACTGCTTGTACATAATTCCCATCAATTGCTACTCCTTTGGATCAATTTGTTTAGAATTCCAATTCAAATGTCTATGATTAACAACATGCAGTGTAAAACGCCGATGAAAGCCACTCTATGAATTTCAATGATGCTAAAGCTTATTTGCTTGGGAAGCCGGAAGCTGTGCTGGATTACCCATTCGGACCAGAAATCGCAGTTTTCAAAGTACACAAGAAAATGTTTGCCACTCTGATAGAAACTGAAGGCTCCCCGTTTTCCAATCTAAAATGTGATCCTGAGGAATCAACGATGCTACGCGACCTTTTTCCGGAAGTGGTGCCGGGTTATCACATGAATAAAAAACACTGGAATACAGTGCAACTGGATGGCAATTTACCACGCGGTGAAATAGAGCGTATGGTGGATAATTCCTATACACTCGTGGTCAAGAGCCTGCCCGGGCGTGTAAAACTGTCATTGGAGCTCAAGTATGGCTCAGACATTGTTTACTGCTAAGAAGTCAGCATCGTGCAATTAAAATATTTCATAACAATGGTGGTCCTGGCAGCAATATGGGGATCATCCTTCCTGTTTGCCAGACTCTCGGTCGGCGAATTTGGTGCCATCCCTTTAAGCGCAGTCAGATCGCTGATTGCTGCCCTGACTTTGTTTCCTATTATGATGAGTAAAGGGCAGTGGCCCTATTTCAGGGATAACTGGAAACATTTTATTGTGCTGGGACTCATTAGCACCGCCCTGCCTTTTACTTTTATCACCATCAGCACGCAATTTTCCACAGCAGGTTTCGCTTCAATTTTGAATTCTCTGACACCCATTATGAGTGCTGGCATTGCCTGGGTCTGGTTAAAAGAATATTTATCTGTTTCTGCCGTCATCGGCATTGGACTCAGTTTTATTGGCGTCCTCATCATGATTACTGATACACAATCCATCTCCGCTGAATTTTTCCTTTTGCCTGTGCTTACCGGGCTGGGAGCTGCCTTTTTCTATGCCCTAACGGGCAATTATTCGAGAAAATTCGTCCATGGGGTTCCTTCGGTAGCCCAGGCAACAGGCTGTCAGGTATTTGCCGCACTTTTTCTTATCCCACCGGCACTGTATCTCTGGCCCGAAAACAGTATTACTACAAGGGGTTGGACGAATGCTGTGATTCTGGGTTTGATGTGCACCAGCGTGGCCTTCATTTTGTACTTTTACCTATTAAAAAATATTGGTGTAGCACGCACAGTCATTGTGACTTACATGATTCCTGTATTTGGCATGTTATGGGGATATTTGTTTTTGGATGAAGTAATTACCTATAAAATGAGTGTGGGTGCTGCACTTATTCTTTCCGGCATTGCCCTTACAACCGGACTAATCAAAAGAAGAAACAGGAAGGTTCATGAAAATTAGTTTTCTCGCCTCCCATGGCGGCTCCTCGGCGAAAGCCATCATTGCCGCCCTGAATGCCGGTGAAATAGAGGCAGAAGCGGGCATCATTATAAGCAATAACAAAAACGCCGGGATTTACCAGTGGTGCCTGGAGAATAGTTTCCCTGTGTACCACATATCCTCTCTCACCCATGGCTCAGAAGCTGAAGCAGATTGTGCAATCCTTTCACAGCTACAAGCGGTCGACACCGACATAGTGGTTTGCTCCGGCTATATGAAAAAAGTGGGCCCGCAAACCTTAGCTGCCTATAGCGGCAGGATTCTAAATATTCATCCTGCTCTGCTACCCTTGCATGGCGGTAAAGGGATGTATGGTGACAGGGTCCATGAAGCCGTATTACAAGCCGGTGAAACTGAAACCGGAGCCACTGTTCATGTGGTAAATGAAAACTATGATGACGGTCCTGTACTGGGTCAGTCTCATGTAGATGTCTTGCAAAGTGATACGCTCGAATCTCTCAGACAAAAGGTCCAGGCCACAGAGCCGGGATTGTATATTGACTGCCTGAAAAGCTTTTTGACTCAGTCTGAAAGAACACCTACTCTCAAAAACCTATAGCAAATTCGAAGAGCTACTAAAGATCAACAGGAAAGATCGCCATGAATGACCCAATTACTAATGCCAAATGTTTTGTCCATGGCCTTACCCTCGATGGAAATGGTACCGGGCTTTCCACTATTGATTTCACCGATGAAGAAAGTCCTGTGTGGCTGCATCTGGATTATTCAGAAAGCGATTGTGTTCAAACCCTGAAACTTCTCAAACTGCCGGAAAATGTTATTGAAAGCCTGATACGTGTTAACACTCGCCCGCGCACGATTGTTGAAAAAGAAGGCTTCCTGGTTTTTTTACGGGCCGTCAACCTGAATCCTGGCGATGACCCCGATGACATGGTTTCTGTGCGCATATGGCTGGAAAAAAATCGTCTGATCACTGTCAGGCAGCGTCGGGTTTTCTCAATACAGGATCTGCGAAAAGACCTGGAAGATGGAAAAGGCCCCAAAAACACCAAGGAGCTTTTCATTACCATCGTTGAACGTATGGCCGACCGCATATCAGAATATGTCGATGCCATTGAAGAAAAAGTCGGTGAATTTGAAGACACCATAGAAACATCCAATTCCAACAAGACACGCGTTGATGTGTCTTCACTGCGCAGGCAGTCGGCGCAGGTTCGACGCTACCTTGCGCCGCAACGTGATGCCCTGGAATCATTCTATCGGCTCAGCAAAAATTTTCTGGACGATGCACAGATATATGAATTGCATGAGCAGTCAGACAGAATTGTGCGCTATGTCGAAGACCTCGATCTGGTCAGGGAACGTTGCCTGGTGCTACAGGAAGAACTAATGAACCGAATTGCCCAGGAACAAAATGCCCGCATGTACGTACTGTCTATTGTCGCGGCAATCTTCCTGCCGATTTCATTTGTTACCGGCCTGTTTGGTATGAATGTGGCTGGCCTGCCGGGGATTGATGTGCCAATGGCATTCAACCTGGTGGCAGGTGGAATGGCAGTGGTTGTGATCGGCATTCTTTCGTACTTTAAAATCAAGAAATGGCTCTAAACAGCTGACCAGGATATTTCTTTATATATCAACTCATTCAAGGCCTTGGCTACTTAAACAACTTACTGCATTCACTGTTACCTAAGACAATAGAAGTTATGGATACAACTGGCCAGGATCAGGAATCTTTTTCGATAATTTTTAATTCCCCATCAATATGAACATCGCGCTGCGGGAAGGCAATCACAATGCCAGCCTCATCAAAGAGCTCGGCAATCCTGAAGCGCACCTCTGACCTTACTTTACGAAGATCACGTTCGCCGGCAGCATCAATCCAGAAATACGAATCAAAAATTAAGGCGTTATCGCCGAAGTCTTCAAAAAACACTACTGGCTTGGGGTCATCCATGGTTTCAGGATGCTCATCAGTAGCTTTCATAATAAGATCTGCAACCAGTTTTACCGGAGAACCATAGGCTACGCCAACTCTAACAATTGAACGGGTTTTTTTATCCATGAGTGTCCAGTTAACCACCATGTTTTCCAGTAATTGACTGTTGGGAACCAGCATATGTACCCCATCAGTTCTGCGAATTCGTGTGGAGCGGGTATTAATAGTTTCTACTGTCCCTTTTGCATCACCTATTTCCAGGAAATCACCAATACGAATGGGCCGTTCCCACATCAGAATCCAGCCCGAGATAAAATTATTAATTATATTTTGGGCACCAAAACCAACCCCGATAGCGATAGCACCAGAAATAAAGGCAAAAGCACCCAGTGGCACCTTCAGCATGTCCAGAATAATCAGGACAACAACAATCAGTACAACAATGACATAAATTCGTTGTAGCAAAAGAATCATGTCCGGCGGTAATTCTGACCGCTCCAGACGTTTAGTCATAAATTTGTAAGACTTGCGGAAAAACACCCAGGCTAAAAGAATAATCGCAGGGAACAATAGAACTTGTCCCACGGTAATAGTATGTTCGCTATAGGAAAATAAGGGCTTGGCGAGAAACTGAAAAATTATTTCCATTAGAATTTCACATCAAAGAATTTCAGGCAAATCATAGAGGGGTAAAAAATAATTTACAATAACTAATGCTCTGTCCCGGTTAGCTTACTCATTTTAAACTTATCACCGCCTGCGGCTATTTTTTGTTTTTTATTCCTTGTGTAAGCTGTTTTCAGGCCATGCCTTTCAATGTCATAATCACCGGATAATATATTTTTTTAGACTTCTCAATAATGCCCATAAACATCATCACCCATAGCGACTGCCTTGAACATGAACCCGGCTCAGGACACCCTGAGAACCCGCAACGACTTAGAGGGGTTTTAAGCGCGCTCAACACCGCAGAGATTAATCCAGATCTCTATTTTTATGAGGCACCACTGGGAAGTGATGTACAAATTCTGCTTGCCCATGATGAATACCATCTGGAAAGGATCAGGAAAACGGCCCCTGTTGAGGGAGAAGCTTCACTGGATGCCGATACACATATGTCGCCTGGCTCTCTCAATGCTGCGCTAAGGGCTGTTGGCGCTGCTTGCCAGGGAGTGGACAAGCTGATGAATGGAGAAGCAGAAACTGTCTTTTGTGCTACTCGCCCCCCAGGTCACCATGCCACACCCAATCAGGCCATGGGCTTTTGCCTGTTCAACCATGTCGCCATTGCAGCCTTATATGCACAGCAAAAATACACTCCTGAACGAATTGCCATAGTGGATTTTGATGTTCATCACGGCAATGGCACCCAGGATATTATGCGCGGACGCGATGGTATTTTTTATATCTCCACTCATCAGAACCCTTTATACCCAGGTACGGGCCAGGTTAGCGAAAATCTCAACAATAATATTCTGAATGTTCCCCTGCATGGCGGCACCGGACACACTACCTATATTTCAGTTTTTGCAGAACAGGTGCTCACTGCTCTGGATGCCTGGCAGCCCGAGCTTATTCTTGTTTCAGCAGGGTTTGATGCCCATAAGGATGACCCTCTGGCAGGCCTGGCACTTACGGATGAAACCTATTACTGGCTCGGTGAAACACTAAAAACCATCGCCAACAATTATTGTGGTGGCAAGTTGTTGTCAGTATTGGAAGGTGGCTACAACCTTGATGTGCTGCCGGGCAGCGTCACGGCTTATTTACAAGGAAATCTGAAGACTGGTAGTTAATTTTTCATCGAAGGTCTGCTATCGGCTGTGAGTTCAACCGGTCAGTGCAACACATGCGTTAAATCTATCAGCCGGGGTTTCGTATTCCAAGGTCTTTCTAGGCCTTTCATTTAATTCCCTTGCTATCCAGTCCAGCTTCTTCTGTGAATGAACAGATAAGTCAGTGCCTTTGGGTAAGTAATCCCGCAACAAACGATTTGTGTTTTCATTGCTTCCTCGCTGCCACGGACTTTGAGGATCACAAAAGTAAACTTTGATATTCGTTTCCAGAGTGAAGCGCTGATGTTTTGTCATTTCACTTCCTCTATCCCAGGTCAACGACTTGTAAAGTTCTTCAGGTAGTTTATGGGCTTGTTTTATTAGTGCTGAAACAACGGTTTCAGAACGCTTGTCCTTCAGTTTTACCAACATCACATAGCGCGAATGTCTTTCAACCAAAGTCGCAATAAAAGTCTTATTCTTCCCCTCAATCAGATCACCTTCCCAATGGCCTGGTACGGCTCTATCTTCTACAGAGGCAGGTCGCTCTCGGATCGAGACCGCATTGGGCATGCCACCCAATCCAATGCCCTTTAAACTGGATTTTGTTGCACGACGAATACTTCGTTTGGAGCGAAGATACTCTTGAAGCTCCTTTTTTAGGGCGCCTCGCGCTTGTATGAATAGACTCCGATAGATTGTTTCGGGGGACACTTGGTTTAACTCGTCGTCAGGATTCTCTCGTTTAAGCCAGCCCGCAATCTGCTGTGGTGACCACTTGCGCCGTAGTTTCAGTTCCACTCTACGACTGAGTGACCGGTTTTTTGCAAGTTTACAGACTTTCGGCCTCAAGGCTCTATCCCATGCGTTCTGCTCAGCTTGTGCAGCGCGATAATGTTGATACCCGCCGTTGCGATTGACTTCTCGGCTTACCGTTGAAGGGGAACGACCTAGTTGAGAGGCAATCGCCCTGAAGGAAAGATTAGCAACAATACCGCGTGATATCTCTTCTCGTTCTTCAAGGCTCAATGCCTGTTGACGACGTTTTCGTTCAGGCGGTCGAATCCCACCTGTGCGTGCTATTTGTTTATGAATGGATGAAGAAGGACGATCAAAGGATCTGGCAATTGACCAGATAGAATCGCCTTGTTTGTATCTGTCCCAGATATAGGACTTCATTGATTCTGAATATTTTAGTCTGGTTCTGCTAACCATGTTGCAACACTCCACTTTTTAGTCAAAGATAGTAGTGTGTTGCGCTCACCAGTTGAAGTCGCAGCCAAAAGCAGACACTTCAGCCTTGCCAATTATTTTACCGGCATTTCAAGTTCAGTGATGGCTTCTGCAAGATGATCCATCCGGCTTTCCAAAATGGCCTGGGCATCATAGAGCCCGCGGTTATAAAACAGAACGCCAATCTTTTCCGTAAAAAAATCCATTAGAAATTCCGCATCAAACTGACCAATTTCCTGGTTCAGCTCAGCATTAAAATAAGCCTGTATTTTTGTCACGATGATTTCTTTTTCTTCGTTACTAAATTCAATCATTAAAGGCCCTCTAAAAAACTATTTCGGATTATTTCACCGGGAAATCAAAATACCTGTCCGGATAGGGTTCATCACGTAAAGTGAAATGCCACCATTCTTCCTCCAGACCAATAAAGCCATGCTTGCTCATCACCGAGCGCAGTAATTGCCGATTGGCCCGTTGCTGAACACTGACGGTGGTATCACTGGGCCAGGATTTCTGATCAAAAAGATCAAAAGGTGTGCCCATATCCAGTTCGCTGCCGTTATCGTTGGAGATAATGGTCAGATCAACAGTGCTTCCACGAGAATGGCTGGATTGTTCGGCGATAAAGCCACGGGGTATCAGCTCGCCTTTATCCACGTTTGGATAATACTGCTCCTTCATGCGTTCATCTTCGGGATCATTTGCCCAGCGAATAAAATAGTCAACGGCGGACTGCGGACGGTAAGCATCAAAAAGTTTTAACGAAAAATTTGAATAAGCCAGTTCCAGCTGCACTTTTTTCAAAGCCAAGGCAGCCTGAAGTGTGACGATCATGACATTACTGTGATAACCAGGAATTGGCTGCCCGATAAAATTATCATCAGAATAGTAGCGTAAATCAAAACGTACTTTGGGAATGACTTCGGTGAGATAAATAAAATTATCAGGCACATCCTTGTCATGGCTGGTCGAGGAATATTCAATCATAAAAAATCCGGTCTACGAAAACTCTCAATAACTTCATCGAGGCGTAAGTCGCAAAACTTCTCCCGGGAAATGTCGATCCAGATCAGTGTTATCTTCTGAATCCGTTAACACATACAAGGCACCATCTGCGCCCTGCGCGATATCTCTTACACGTCTGTCGCGATCCACCAGTAAATGTTCTTCTGCCAACACACGCTCACCATCCATTTCCAGTCGCACCAGAAATTTGCCCTGGGACGGACTCATGGTGCCGATAAATATATCGCCCTGCCATTGCGGAAACAGATCAGCGGTATACATGGTCAGGCCCGACACGGCCACGGATGGAAACCAGTAATAGAGAGGTTGTTCGATACCGGTGCGGGCAGAGGGTCCAATTTCACTGCCGTCATAATTCTTGCCATAGGTGACATAGGGCCAACCGAAGTTACTACCAGGAATGATACGGTTGAGCTCATCCCCCCCCATGGGACCATGTTCAATAGTCCATAACTCGCCGCTTTCCGGATGAATCATGACACCATCGGGATCGCGATGCCCCCAGGAATAAATTTCCTGCCTGACACTGGAACGTCCATAAAAAGGATTGTCGACGGGAATTGAACCATCTGCGTTGATACGCAGCATTTTACCTTCAACAGTGTCGAGTTTTTGCACCGCCGTCAGGTCGCCCGCCCCCATGGTGGAAATATACACCGTGCCATCAGGGCCCTGTAGCAAGCGCCTACCCGGCAGATCAGCAATCATTTCCACGTCTTCGATACGACTGTTGTCATTGCTGAGGCGGGCACGGGCAATCTTGTTTACCTGGAACACCTCCCCATTCTGCGCGGCCTGGGTTCGTGACTCGGCACTCATCTCACCACCGGGCTGACCGGGTGGAGGCGCTGGAAATGCCATGAAGATTACTCTTGATTGCTCAAAGTCATGTGCCGGGGAAATATCCATCAATCCACGACCGCCCACAGAGCGTACCGACGGCATTCCTGGTAAGGGATCGGACATG
>Ga0257114_1002115_pt1 | contig 13487 bp, 9 predicted proteins | sample SI112_10mmetaG_FD_190149 | JGI IMG/M metagenome (GOLD analysis project Ga0257114, IMG submission 190149) | Marine microbial communities from Saanich Inlet, British Columbia, Canada - SI112_10m | ecosystem: Environmental > Aquatic > Marine > Inlet | place: Canada: British Columbia | collected...
ATCCAAGACGAACCTTGTATCGATCTCTTCCACCTGCGTACATTGTGATGGTGCCTGAAGACGAGACACAGATGGCGATGCCTTCAGAAAGTTGTGAAATGGCTCTGGCTGCCAAGTGGCGTCCTCCTTCTCCTGCTTTCGGCGACACGCCAGGAGGGACCTGTATGTACCGTCCAGCATCGCTTGCGACGCCGTCCTTGTTGAACAAGATCGCACCATCGAGCCATGCAAATTCAGCCAACGTCTCGTGGTTTGCTTCATCGAGGATGGTTCGTTTCTCTGGCGCGTGACCCTTGAACGGATTGAGCACCAGCGCCGTCGTGTGTTTCCTCAATGATGGCAGCGCACCAATGGCAAACAATGCGCCAACTGCATGGCCTTCTCTCCCTCGACCGCCGAGGTGCCTCGCCAATTTCATCAGTTCCGTCAAAACCTCCAAATCGATGCTAAATTCCTGGGCTAGGTTGGCAAAACGGTTGGTGTTGAGCATCGTCGTGTCGATCACCATCACGCCATCAATGGGTTCGGCCAACACAACGAGCAATCGCTCACCCCTCGAAAGGCGCCCTTCGCCGATGGCTTGGAGGACCAAGTCGTGCATTTGGGTCAAGACATTCAGGCCTTGGGAAGTGAGGCTTTCATCAAGGAGGGTGCACTCAATGCCAGATCCTTCGAGGTTTTCTGCCACTCGGTTTTGACTTGTAAGGACAGTAAGAGGCATTTCTTTTGGAAGCACATCCGCAACCAATTTTACCTTCCTTGCATTGCTTGCCATCATCAAAACTGCATTGAATTGCTTCCGGTCTGCAGCAAGGGTTGTGCTGACCATGGCCGCAAGGTCAACCATGCTTTCACTTCACGCTGATGTTGTGTCAATGCCGGGGAGCTGGTCTTCAGTTTCCCTGTACACTGTTCGCATGTTGGAGATGAAGTTGCGTTCTTTGACAACGATGGTGTAATCATTGAAGCCAGGGTCTTCTTCGCCATCGAGCAAACCAAGAATGATCTCGAGCGTTAGGCGAGCGCCTTCTCGGTGAGGGTAAGCAAAGATGCCCATTGACAACGGTGGAGAGACAACAGAGCGAACGTCCAATTCTGCAAGGGTAGCAAACAAGTTGCTGTATGTTTCTGGGAGCAGGGTTCGGCGGGCCTCATCTTGGTTTGGTCGTCGGCAATCTGGGCCGACGACGTGGATGATGTGCTTGAAGTTAGAAGCCAAGTTGAAAGGTTCTGTCACCACGTTCTTGGTCACAGCACATGGAGGTGCGTTGATCTTCCGCATGTCCAAGCAAATGTTCCGTGTGACATCGGTGAGTTCCTGTCCAGCCTTTGCATGGATTTGGGCGTCGAGGCCTTCACGTCCAGAGAGTCGGTTGTTTGCAGGTGTGATGAGGACATCACCGCTGTGATTCCACACATCGCCACCAACAACTCGTAGCACGCCCCACTTGCATGTTCGCGCCATGTACAGTTCTGCCATCAAGCCAAGCAAGAGAGGCCACCTTACTTATCAAGTTCGCAAACCATTCATGAAAACCCTTAATTTTCATGTTTTCGGGTACGCCAACAGGACCCAAAAAGGTTTGAACAATTCAGTATGATTTGACCTTGAAGCGGTACTGCTAAACCATACTTCTGTCAGCCAAAGCCGATGATGAGCAAAAGGCACACTGCTTTTGTCTTCGTCGCCTTGATGCTTTCTTCATCATTGTTGGGCATCGCCGCACCTTCAAATGAGGCACCAATGGGTTCTTCTGAGGCGGATGGTGTTTTCCTCGAGGATGCTTTTGTGGGGTTCTCGATTGGAGAACATCAAGAGGTTTGGAACCAAACGCCCTTTCCCTCGATTGCTGTTCCCCAAGGCTTTGATTTCCTATCAGTCTACGATTACAGCGATGTAGCCGTCCTGATTAACAACAATTCCGAGGCGAGTCGAACCATTGGTTGGGCCTTTGTGGCCGCACGGAACATCAGTTCTGAACGGGTGTTCATTTTCGAGAATCAAAGCGCTCCGACAAAAGAGACCATCAACAGGGATCAATTCACGACTTATTTTGCTGAACCATTTGTTGAAATGATACAGAACCGGTCCAATAGCACCGATATCAACTACCTTGTCACCACAAAAGGCATTCCACTGCGAGTGAGCGGAGGGAACAACAAGGCAAGTTTTGACCAGGAAATCGCACTCGTTGGTGGCTCTTTCAACAGCAGCGTCGGCGAGGATGGATGGGTAAATCACGGCTATGGTCCGTTGGCAGGTGGCGCTATGGAAGCTTTTAGCCGAGAAGAACAGGGTTTCTACCTTGTGACTCGATTAACAGGGTATACGGTTGAAACAGCGCTTGGATTAATCGAAAAGGCCAACAACAGTTTGGGCGAACGAGGCGTCTTTGCGCTTGATTTAGCGACCAATCGTAATGGCTCAGGCTACAAATTTTGGAACGACGATTTGTACACTGCTAACACCACGCTCAACGCAACGATGGGGTTGCCAACGGTTTTCGAAGAAACTTCCACCTTCCTCACCAATGTTTCCAATGTGATGGGTTATGCCTCATGGGGGTCAAATGATGGCGGTTGGTCGAACAACAAGTTGCCGAATGGAGGATTCGATTCATCGAGCAGCACTTCCTCGAGTGGGGCTCAGCATTGGGAAGTAACATTGCCAACACTGTCGGCAGGTGATTCGTTCAATTGGAGCCGTCAGAATGTCGTGACCCAGGGTGGCAGTTCTGCGCTTGAAGCCTCGGTTGCAGCGGAGTGTGCGCCTGAGCAAGGTGTTGGGACATCAGGGATATTTGCGGAGTTTTTCGACAATGCTGGCGTCAGTTTCAACGCCGCCTCGATGCCTTTGCTGATCGACCGTGTGCCAGACCACACTCGAATCGAATCGGCGTTCGGTTTCACATCGAGTTATGGCGCTTATCCTGGCTTGGACAATCGGTTCAGCGAAGATTGGGGTGCCCGATTTAGTGGCCTTATCGATGTGCCCGATGCTGGCAATTGGACCTTCTTTTTGACCAGCGATGATGGTTCAGAAATGTGGTTGGACGGGGCGAGCCTCGTGAAAAATTACGGCAGCCATGGAATGCGCGAAGTTTCAACGAGCGTTGTCTTGGATGCAGGCCTTCACGATTTTAGAATTGAATTTTTCCAGGGCGGAGGTCCTCACGGACTCACCCTTCATTGGGAAGGGCCAAACCAAACCAAGGACCTTGTTCCAGCATCGGCTTTCTCGATTGCCAGCGAGGCAGTTCCATCGGAAAGCCATCTTCAACATCACTGGTCGTTTGAAGATTCATCTGGGTCAACTGCCAATGATTCAGCTCAAGGCTCGGCGAATTTCACGTTGCACAACATGGACAGCAGCAACTGGCGATCGTGCATCGATGGTGGTTGTCTTTGGTACGACGGCGTCGATGATTATCTGGAGGTGGATGTTGAGGATTGGAGTGGCAATTTCACCATCAGCCAATGGGTTTGGGCGAATGCGAGCACCCTTCCGAACTACGCATCTGTGTTTGCAGCAGGGACTCAAGCAGGGTCAAACGCTTCCTTCCAACACGCCATCTTCAGTGGAGAGTGGCGCTTGCATAACAATCAGACGCATGCTTTTGGTGCAGTTAGTGCGCAAAATTGGACACACCTTGTCACCGTTTTCGACAATGGTTTGGCTCGCCAATACCTCGATGGGGTCTTGGTTCGAAGCACCCAGTTTCCTCAAGGAAGCGTTGACAACATTGACTCCTATCGACTTGGAGTGAACCGTGCTGGAAGCACATACTTCGAGGGCATGATCGATGAGGTGATGATTTGGAACACCTCGCTAAGCGACGGAGAAGTGACCACCTTGAACCGAGATATTTACCTCGATTGTGCAGCATATTCGGGAAACGGGCAGGCTGCAGCAAGCGTTCAACAGACCTTTTCGCTGCCTTCTGAGTACCAAGACCATGCATGGCTTGTCTCGGGCCACGGGATGAGAACTGGTGATGTCTATGGCACATTCGAACTGGTTGTCGAAGGCCTTGATGCATCGGGTGCCGTTCTTTCGACCAACATTTCATCAGAAAAAGAATTCGGAACAGCGTGGGCGTCCACCACCATGCGGTTTGAACCACATCAGAGCGCAGTCGACCTGCGCATCACCATCCCTCTCAACCTGGTGGCGACGTCAACCGATGGCTCGGTCTACCTCGACACCATCAAAATGTACCCCATTCGCCCGAGCCACGACTGGATGAATGGTTCCATCGCAGAAACTGCGGTTTCGACGGGTGCACGTTCGTTTGCTCTTGGCACAACGTATGGTCAATCCTTGGTCGCAGATTTGCTTGATGATGGGGCATCGGGGCTCAAGGGCTACGTCTACGAGCCGTACTTGACGGCGGTAGGTTTGCCGAGTGTGTTGATGACAAGTTACGCATCGGGGTACAACTTAGCCGAAGCCCATGCTGCTGCTAACCTTCAGTCAAGTTGGATGGGCGTGACCGTCGGTGATCCAAAAATGGCGCCCTACGCTGATGTGTTCCATGACATATCACTGATTGATTCACGTCTTCTTGGCAATGCCTCATATGGGCAAAACACCACCGTTCAAATCGCACTTGCTAACATGGGGATGGCAGCGGCAAATGGGACGCTCCTGATCCAAGATATTCAGGGCAATGTCGAATTGTACAATGGTGCACTGACGCTGCCTGAGGGTGATGCAGAAGGGTCCTCCCTTTTGCTGAACATCTCTGTGATTCCTCAGAAAACGGGTTGGATGGATTTGCGAGTGAAGTACTCTTCAAGTGCCAACGCCAGCGAACGAATCCTCGACAACAATCAGTTGACGCTGAGGTTGTGGGTAAACGCTCCTCCGGAGATAGAGGGGGTCTATTGCGACTCGTCGACTTATGCAAGGGGTGACACGTTCATCTGTTCAGTCGAAGCAACCGACGACGAAGCAGTCACCAGCGTTGGGCTCGTTTGGACAGTGGCAGAGAATGTGTCGAACTTGTCCTCATCTGCTTGGGTGGCCCAGGCTCTTGGTACCAACGACGGCCTTCGTTGGCAAACCTCGATCACCCTTCCAACACAACTCACGCTCGGGTCGCTGGTCATCGAAGCGGTCGCAACCGACCGCCTCAATCAGACTGCTACGACACTCGTGACGGATGTGGCTCAGGTTGTGGACGCACAAGCCCAGTGGTTCGGTCCACATGTGGCAGGCGTCGATTCAGCTGCTTGGTCAGGTGCAACCGCTCTCCCCTACGCCCCGAATGCGGGTTTTGTTCGTGGACAATCCACCGCTCTTCGAGTGTGCGTGCTCGATGCTGATCATGATCCAGTGGTGGAACACCCACTTGTGACAGCCTCGCGTGGAACATTGAGTTCCTTTACGCATGAGGCACAGTTGGACGCCAACCATCATTGTTACAATGGAGCCATTGTTTTGGCAGCTGGCGATTCGCTGGCTAAGGTCTCGTTTGAGGTTCGGTCCTCAACAGGGGCCCTGCTGAGTTCACGCCTCGTTCCTGTGACTGATTTGGCGCCAACAGTCTCGATTGAACTGGTTGATGCCGCTGGTGATTCACTTGAACGAGTTCGTGGTGGAGGGGGCGAATACCTTCGCGTTGCGTTTTCGGATGCTGACGACCCAGCCTCATCTGTAACTGGTGACATCATGATCGAATGGCCGGGTGCGTCTCAGTTTCAATTGCCAATCGATGTCGCCTCAATTGAAGAACCACTGCTTATTGAATTGACTTCAGTCGATTCACCGCTCGAATCAGGAGACCTCTTGATTACCATCAATGCAGCAGGTCGGCACGGTGCGTCGGTCAATAAGGAGGCTATGTTTACGTTTTTACTCACGCCGCCGTCGGTGATTGAGACACGTCTCTGCAATGCTGATGGCCCGGTTTCTTCGCTTCGATTTGGGGAGACAATCGGTTTGTTTGCGGTTGTGGATACTGAACGACCGGTGGATATCTTACAAGCTTCGATGTCCCAATTAGGGTGGTCTGTTCCAATTCCTCAATTGCAGACAGATGATGAGATGGCAACACCACCTTCTTCTTGTCTGCAATCAAATCAAAGCAACTTGTCATCGAATCAATTCATTGTGGCGTTCCGGCTTCGATTAGATGGTTCCTTCATTGATGGAGAGGGGCAAGTCATGCTCGTCGTGCGCGACCTCGATGGATTATCGACCTCCTCGACAATGGAAATTGACTTTTTCCATGCTTCTCCATTCCTTTCGGCCGTGCCAATTGACAATGCTACTGCAGGAGACCGCCTCGAACCAATCGCCTATGTTGTCGATCTGGATGGATTAGACGATGTGTCCTGTGATGCTCTTGTGAGTCAAAACACAACTGTTCTTGCCAATGTCTCACTGGAAATACGCCCAGAACTGAATGATCCTACCAATGGAAGCATGATGTTTTCATTCCCTACAACTGGAGCGCTGGGCAACACGACGCTCGAAATTGAATACACCTGTCGAGACAGCTGGGGTCAAACTGCAATTCTTAGTTCAAACATCTCAATGTTGCCAGAACCTCCCTGCACCGACTGCAGTGGGGCGCAGAACGCCTCAGGGGATGTGTCGCCAAACGAAGCAATGTGGCCCATTGTTCTCGGATTGGTGGCGTTGGTGCTGGCATGTGCGGTTGTGCTTGGCTTCATGCTTCGTAGAAAACCAAACGGTGATGGTCCTCTTCAATGGGATGTTAAAGAGACTGAACCTTTTGTGGAACCTCTTCAGCCCTCATCGCTGATTCTTCATGAAGGTTCAGGAATTCCAGAAGGTTGGACGGCGGAGGCTTACAATGAATGGTTGAAAGGGCCAATGCCTGAGGGGTGGTCTGGTGTCCAATGGAATGATTTCACTGCAGAACAACTCCAATTCTTTGAGCAGGATGCTTCCGAGGTAGAGAAGGATTGAAGTCCTTTGTCGCCTTGGTGTGGGTGAGCACTATGGCAGTTGGATATGTTCTCATCAATGTTGCACCGGGGAAAGAACACGAAGTCTACCTTGCAGTCAAGGATATGGCGCATGTTGCAGACGCGACACTCCTGTTTGGTGATCATGATTTGATCGTCAAGCTTGAAGCAGAAAGTTTGGCCACCATCGCAAAATCCGTTGTCGAAGCCATCCGCCAAGTTCCCGGTATTATTGATACGAAAACCCTCGCCGGTGCTGAACTCTGATTGCACGTCAAACCTCAGTTCGATTTGCACTCGATTGGAATCGCTGTACTGCGTGCTGACATGCCAAAATAGGCTTTCGGAATGGGGTACTGCGGTCCCTATATGGCGCAGTGTTGCCTTTAATCGGGTAAAATACTATATACTCAGTAGGCTACAAACGTAGCGGAGGTAATCCAAAATGTCTGATAAAAAATACTTTGTTCTCATGGAGAACGGAAAAGATACGAGCCAGGTTTTTGCAAGCAAACAACCCCGTGGCGCAGCCCTAAAAGCAGCAACCCGCGGACACACGACCATCCGCCTACGTGAGCGTGGCACCAAGCGTGTCCACTGCTTCACCGGCAGCATCGCTATGGTTGCAAAGCCTGCGAACGGTCCTGACTGGCTTCCTGATAAGATCAAGAAGGCAAACGTCAAGAAGACCGGCATCGAACACCTTTGAGTTCGATTCTGTCCTTTTGACCGACCTTCGGACGAAGTGAAGCTTCATCCGTTCCCGCAAGGGTAGCCGCCTTACCGCCTCTTCGGAGGCGAGTAAGGCCTCAAACTTTCTTTTCTTCTTGTTCAGTGGTGTCAAACCGCTGTGCGATCCATACCGCCATTGCTATCATCACCAGTTGTGCGATGGCCCGAGCGATGTGTGCTGGCGTGCTAAAGGTCGCTCCACTCAATGGGATCTCGTTCAGCCACATGTTGAGGTTGGCCCAGTAGAGGATCACAAGAAACGCAGCGGTCGAATACCCTGCGATGCGACGCGAGGATTGGACAATCATTCCAGCACCAAGCGCCATCTCTACTCCACCACTTGCGTACACCCAGAAGGGCGGGTTGCCGAGTACTGCCGGCACAATCGGTTCAAAGAACGCTGGGTTGACAAAATGCTGGATGCCGACCCATACGAAAGCAGGTCCGAGGGTGAGGGCGAACAAAGACTGGACCATTCGGCGGTCGATCGCCATCAAGAACACGCTCAGTATCGAACCTTTTGCCGTGTGATGGTGCGCCAAATACGCTGCAGTGGATCGTAATATCGGTCGACCACTCGTTCCTTGAGTTGGATGATTGCATCGTCTGTAATCTGGATTCCAGCCGGGCACACTTCTGTGCAACAACGTGTGATGTTACAATATTCGACACCGAATTCCTTCTTGATTTCAGGAACACGGTCCTCTGTATCAAGTGGGTGCATCTCGTATTGTGCGAGTCGCACTAGGTTTCGAGGTCCTGCAAAGTCGTCAAACAAGGCGTGGTCTCGGAGCACGTGGCATGTGTTCACACAGAGGAAGCACTCAATGCACTCTCTGAATTGTTGAACACGGTCAGCTTCCATTTGGTTGAATTCCCAATCCATTGTGTCTGGGCCCTTGATTGGCTTGATGCGTTGTGCAACTTCGTAGTTCCAAGAAACATCCGTGACCAAGTCCTTGACGTGGGGGAATGCTTTCATTGGGCGGATTTCGATTGCTTGACCTTCAGGCGTCTCAGCGACGACATCGCTCATACGAGTCATGCACATCAAACGCGGGCGGCCATTGATTTCTGCCGAACACGAACCGCACTTTCCAGCCTTGCAGTTCCAACGAACGGCGAGGTCAGGTTGCTGTTCGTGTTGGATTCTGTGGACGCAATCGAGCACGACCATACCTTCGTCAAGTTCGATATCGAAGGATTGGAGTTCGGCGTCTTCGCCTTCACCCTTCAGAATGTTGAATGATTGCTTCTTACCTTTGAGTCCCATCAGTTGCCACCTCCGGCTTGTTCTGCAGCACGTTCTGCAATCATGCTCTTGACTTCCTTGATGGCGTCACCAAGGTCATCTCGCATTGGTTCGACATTTTCTTGCCGAACTTTCATTTCTCCATCTTCCATGTAAATGATGTTGATAATTTTCCCCCAGGCTTCAGTTTCACCAGGGAAGTCATCTCGGGTGTGTCCACCACGGCTTTCCTCTCGAGTGAGTGCAGCGAGTGTTGCAGCGGTTGAAACATCGACCATGTTCTTGAGGTCGAGTGCCTGATGCCATCCAGAGTTGTACTTGCGGGAGGTGCCTGGGAAGCAAGCAGCTTGACGCTCATTGAACGCTGCAAGGTCATCCATTGCTTCAGTCATTTCTTCCTTGGTGCGAATGATGCCAACCTTTGCTTGCATCATGTCCCGCATTTCATCGTAAATGAGGCCGGGGTTCTCGCCACCTTCTCTGTTGAGTGGAGCGAGCATTTCTGTGATGGCCGATTGAACTTGAGCGTCTTCAATGCCAGGCTGAGCCAATGTGTCGGCTCGCTTTGCTGCGTGCTCTCCTGCACGCTTTCCGAAGGTGATGAGGTCGGAAAGGGAATTGCCACCAAGTCGGTTGGCGCCGTGGAGTCCTGAAGCGACCTCGCCACATGCGTACAATCCGGGGACATTGCTCTCTTGAGTTTCAGCGTTCACACGAACGCCACCCATGACGTAGTGAGCGGTTGGACCGACTTCCATCGGTTCTTTTGAGATGTCCACGCCAGCAAGTTCCTTGAATTGGTGATGCATCGAGGGGAGCTTCTTCAGAATTGCTTCTTCCCCACGGTGGGAAATGTCGAGGAAAGCACCGCCGTGCGGTGACCCTCGTCCTGCTTTGACCTCCGAATTGATGGCCTTGGCAACAACGTCACGGGTCAGCAATTCAGGCGGACGACGAACGGTCGCCAATTTACCAGAAACCACTTCTTCGACCCACTGGTCGCTTTCTTCGATGGTTTCAGCGTGATCGCTAGCAAACATTTCTGGAACATAGTTGAACATGAACCGCTCACCTTCGGAGTTGGTGAGTCGTCCACCTTCGCCACGAACACCTTCGGTCACGAGAATACCTCGTACGGACGGCGGCCAAACCATTCCTGTTGGGTGGAATTGAACGAACTCCATGTCACGGAGTTCAGCGCCTGCCCAAAGAGCGAGGGCGTGACCGTCACCAGTGTATTCCCAAGAACCTGAACAAACCGACCAGCATCGGGTGATGCCACCTGTTGCCAGAACGACGGATTTAGCCGAGAATGCATGGAAATCCCCATCGACACGGGTATAGGCGACGCATCCAGTGACGCGGTCGCCTTCCTTGAGCAAATGACGAACGGTGTATTCCATGAAGATATCAATGCCTTCGTGGATGCCACGTTCTTGGAGGGTTCGAATGAGTTCGAGACCCGTTGCGTCGCCTACGTGGGCCAACCTTGGGAAGGTGTGGCCGCCAAAGTTTCGTTGATTGATGAGGTTGTTTGGTGTTCGGTCGAACACAGCACCCCATTGTTCGAGTTCACGGACTCGGTCCGGGGCTTCCTTGGCGTGGAGTTCGGCCATTCGCCAGTCTGCAAGCCACTTGCTTCCCTTCATTGTGTCGTGGAAGTGGACCTTCCAACCGTCTCGAGGATCGGCATTTTGGAGGGCTGCTGCGCAGCCACCTTCCGCCATGACGGTGTGTGCCTTGCCGAGCAAGGACTTGGTGATCATGGCGGTTTTGGCACCGCTGCGTGCTGCTTCGATTGCCGCTCGTAGACCTGCGCCTCCGGCGCCGATCACAATAACATCGTATTCGTGTTTGGTGTATTCTTCAGTCATCCTATCTCACCTCAAAGTGCAAAGAGCACCATATCGCTCACCATTCCAGCGTCAACTGCTAAGACCCAAAGGTCGCCCAAGAACACGAAGGTCAACGACGTCCAGAACCAGAACCCGTGGGATCGGTTCAACACGCTGATGCGCCCGAACAACTTGCCACGAAGCTTTGCGATCGGGGAGGTCCATCGGTCCAACACGCCACCTGCGAGGTGGCGAAGAGCGTGGCATGAAGTGACATACATTGTGAGCAGGAAGGCTTCGAAGCCCATGACGAGCGTTCCGATGCAGATGCCCCATCCTTGTGCTGCGCCTTCGGTGAAGTGCAAGGTGTGGGTAACATCCCACCACTTAATGGCCAAAATGATCATGGCGGCGTAGAGGAAGTAACGGTGCAAGTTGTTGAAGATGAACAAGCGCTTTTCACCCTTGTATCCAATCTTCTTGTTGATTTCTGGTTCGTCAACCCAGCAAGCGACTGGGCTTGCGAAGAATGTACGGTAATAGACACGGCGCATGTAGTAGCATGTGCCTCTGAAACCAAAGGGAATCCACAGCACGAGAACAGCAGCGTTGACCCAACCTGGGTGGTCCCAATCCTTGAGTCCAAAGAGTTCCCATTCAAGCACGTTCGGAGAAAAGATTGGTGACATGACGGTGGCGCCGTTCACATCGTAATGAATTGTATCAGGGTACAGGAAAAGGCGGACTGCGGTGTATATCATGGCCGCAGTGAGGGCAATGCCCATAGCCAACGGCTGCCTGAGCCAGTTATCGATTCGATTTGTGCGACCCAATCCATTGAGGACTGGAAGTTTGATGCCTTCACCCATCTGTATCACCCACCGCCCTGAGGCGGTTATTATTCTCCAACACGCTGGGGTCTTTGAGGTTCACCATTCGCCTTGTTGGGTCGGATGGCCGCAGTACCTCTTTTGAGCCATTTGAGTGGCCTTCAATCAAAAAACGAAATCGCCTCGCCGAGCAAGGTCTCATTCGCCCAGTAGGTCTTCGATTGCCACACAAGGGCCCCAGCTTGGTCGATCACTTGCAATGTTGGTGTTCCTGGGTTTCCATAAGCCTCGTACACGGGGTAGCCGGTGTCGTCATTGGTACCAAACTCGAAGGTCGGTGTCGTCGTTGACGGTGTGACGACGGTCCAGGGCGTGTAGTGTGAATCATTTGATTCAACAGCAAATGTTTCGTGGACATCTTCGAGTGATTCGAATTCTGCCCATCGATGGACGCTGACAACGCTCATGGTGCTGTTGTTGAAGGCCCCTTCATCGATTGCAGTTTTGATTAATTCAGTCCAATCGTGACAACCAGAGCAACTCGCGCCAATCCATAGCATGAGCACCGGACCCTCTGCGAGGCGTTCTTGGAGGTCGAATGTGGCGCCACCATCTTCGATGCGGTCGAGGGTAGGTGCCTCAAAACTCATGTTGATTGGCGGTGTTGATGCACGCTCGTCGTTCAGTGACTCAGGTGCAACGCATCCGGAGAGGAAGCACAGGCAAATGCATGCGATGACAACGTGCTTATGCAGCATGCCCTTCACCGTTATTCGTTCCACGTGCCTTTGGTTGGGCGGTGGGGCGAGCGGCGACTTTCGGGCGCTTGACGTCCTTGAACCAAGAGTCGACACCGTTCCAATCTGGACGCATGCCGAGATCGGCGAGGACAAGTTTGCTGCTGATGCGGGCGCTCTCGAAGATGGTTGGAAGGCCGCTTCCTGGGTGCGTACCGCCGCCGACGATGTAGAGGTTGTTTGCTTCTTCGAATCGGTTGTGCGGTCTGCGCCATAGCATCTGCTTTAGGTCGTGTGTTAGGTTGAACACAGCGCCACGATAAATGTCGGATGCGCCCCAGTCGTCAGGGGTGATGATTGTTTCAGAGACGATGTGATCTTCAATGCCATCGTAACCAAGTTTCGATAGTTGCTTGACGATGGTTTCTCTGAAGTCGCCTTTGATGTCATCCCAAACGATGCTTTCGTGTTGGTTTGGCACTGGCACGAGCACATAGATTGTCGAGTGGCCGTCGGGTGCGAGGGAGTCATCGGTGATGGATGCGTTTTGGACGTAGACGGATGGGTCATCCCATGTCAAACGGTGTTGAGTGATGTCTTTGAGGTTATTTTCGTACTCAGATGAAGCGTAGATTTGGTGGTGGGGCAAATCGTACTCTTTGTCAACACCAAGGTAGAGCATGAACGTCGAGCAGGAGTAACCTTTCTTTTCCAATTTCTTGTTGGACCACTTCTTTCGCTTTTCGTCAGGGACGAGGGTTGTCATGGCGTGGGCGAAATCTGCGTTAATCACGACCTTGTCGGCCAACATTTCAGATCCATCGATTCGAACACCGGTCACGGTTTTCCCTTCATAGATGAGGGACTTCACTGGGGTGTTGAGGCGGATGTCGACGCCCATTTCTTCTGCGATTTCTCCCATGCGAGCAGTGATGCTTCCGAGGCCACCCTTGGCGTGGAAGATACCGTGCTCGTACTCGAGGAAAGCGAGGATTGTAAACAACGATGGGGCGTGGAATGGGCTCATGCCGAGGTACTTGGTCTGGAATGACATTGCGAGTCGGACCCGTTCATCGTCGAAGTGCTTGCCAAGGTCGCCGGCGACGCTCGCCCATGGCTTGAGGACAGTCGCAACTCGAATGGCTCGCTTTGAGAACACGTC
>Ga0257114_1002118_pt1 | contig 13481 bp, 8 predicted proteins | sample SI112_10mmetaG_FD_190149 | JGI IMG/M metagenome (GOLD analysis project Ga0257114, IMG submission 190149) | Marine microbial communities from Saanich Inlet, British Columbia, Canada - SI112_10m | ecosystem: Environmental > Aquatic > Marine > Inlet | place: Canada: British Columbia | collected...
TTATTCTTCGTACACTTGCAACCGCAGCATCTACTACTGGATCCCCAACTGTGACCACAGACGGTTCATACAACATATACAGTTTTACCGCAAGCGGCAGCATAACATTTTAAGGAGTAATAATGGCAACAGATTTTCCAAATAGCCCCGCAAACGGAGCAACTCATACTTTCGGGGGTACTACATATACTTATAGTACCTCTGTAGGTGCTTGGACTGCCGGATCTTCTGCGGGCGGAGCATCTGTAACTGTATCAGAGACTGCTCCTTCTAGCCCTGCTGAAGGGGATTTATGGTTTGATCCGAGTGTACTTAAAACGTTTGTATACTACAACGATGGAACAGCAAATCAATGGGTACAGAATAATCCAACGGGGGGCGGAGGAAGTGGCAGTGCTGGAGCATCTGTAACTGCATCAGAGACTGCTCCTTCTAGCCCCTCTCCTGACGATCTTTGGTTTGACACTGCCTCTGGTACTTTATATTTTTATTATGCTGATGGCTCCTCGAACCAATGGGTTGGTGTAAGCGGCCCTGCGGGAGCAACAGGAGCCGCTGGAGCCGCCGGAGCTACCGGAGCAAATGCGGTCCCTGTAACTTACGCTGGAGTAGCAAATCTTCCAACTTCTGGAAATACAATTGGCAGTTTTGCATATATTACAGGCACAGACCAACTCGCTGTAGCAAAATCAACAAACCACTGGGTTCTTTTTAGTAAGGATAGTTCAACTGATCTACCCGCAGTTACGGGAGGAGGGGCTTTAGGTACTTTCACAGCTGGAGGTACAACTTATAACTATGCAAAGTTTACTTCCGACGGAACATTTGTTGTTAGTAGCAGTATGACCAACGTAGATATATTAATTGTTGCAGGTGGTGGAGGTGGTGCTGGTACCGGGGGCAGCGGAGGCGGAGGCGGAGGTGCTGGTGGCCTTGTATATGCTTCCTCACAGTCCCTTACTGCTGGGACATATAATGCAGTAATAGGGGCGGGAGGAGCTTTAGGACAAAATGGATCAAACTCTACATTTACAGGCCAAACTGCCGCAGTAGGCGGGGGCGCTGGAGGAGCATTTCAATCGGCAGGAGCTGCTGGAGGCTCTGGAGGAGGTAGCGGACGAGATGGAGGTACCCCAACTCCAGCAGCAGGAACCGCAAATCAAGGTTATGCGGGAGGTGCCGGAGGCGGAACTTCTTGTGCTTCGGCTGGTGGTGGTGGTGGAGCCGGAGGGGTCGGAGCTAACGGAGGAACCGACTGTGGGTCCTATACTAGTGGAATGTCTGATGGTGGCGTAGGTGCTTCTACGTACTCTGATTGGCTTCAAGGAGCTTCTGCTGGTGAAGAAGTTGGAGGCACTTGGTATATTGCAGGTGGCGGAGCTGGTGCTATAGAAGGTGGTACAGCAGCAGGAAGAGGCGTAGGAGGCTATGGAGGAGGCGGAGACGGGTCTAAGGCAATGACTACAACTGCTGACGGTACCGCAGGCTCCGCAAATACCGGAGGCGGTGGCGGCGGAGGACAACTTCGACTTGGTACACAGTATGCAGCAGGCACAGGAGGCTCTGGCCTAATATTATTGAGGTGGACATAAATGACAGCGTTAAATTTTCCAGATAGTCCGAGCAATGGTGATACGTACCAAGGCTATACGTACAATAGTACAAAGAGTGCTTGGGCAAAACCAGACTCTCCGGATCCTGATGCAAGAACTGCAGTATACGCAAATATTGCAGCATTGCCTACAAGTGGCACTGCTGGTGATATGGCGTATGTAACTGCCACAAATCGTTTATATATTTGGACTGGCACTGGATGGTACAATATTGCATTAATTAATACAAATCCTACTATTTCCGGAGTCAGTTCAAGCTATGCTTTAGCAATTGATGGCACAGCTACTACAGTAACGATTACAGCTTCTGACCCGGAAGGTTTACCAATTACTTATAGTATTGTTTCAGATACTTCTGGAAATTCTGCAACGGTAGCTCAAGGAACAGGCTCAAATACAAACGTATTTACAGTTACTCCTTCAACAAATACAGCGCATGCAGGAACTTTCTCGCTTACATTCCGTGCTTCAGACGGTGTAAATATTGCATCTTCGGCAGCTAGCTTTACACTACAATTTAAAGTGGTAAATCAAAAATATACTACAGCTCTTATCACTTCAGTGGGTGCAAATAATGCAGTAAATAATTCGTTTGATGATAAGTCTACGAACGACCATACGATTACTACTGTAGGAAATGCGACACAAACTACTTTTAGTCCTTATCGGCATGGTGGGTATTCGACTTATTTTGATGGAACTGGTGACCGTATTACTTTTTCTCATGCTTCTGATTTCTCTTTTGGCACAGGCGATTTCACAATAGAATTTTGGATTAAAACACCTACGAATGCAATTACAGGTGGATACTCCAGAACTATTTGTGAAATAGGACAATTGAGCGTCTATATGCGAATTACTGCATATCATGGCGGAGTAGATAGTGCGATAAGAGTTTATGATGAAAGTGCAGATAATGATGTGGGTAATGTAGCAATTGCTAATGATATTTGGCATCACATTGCAGTAGTTCGAGAAAGCGGGACTATGAAATGTTGGGTAGATGGCGAATACAACACTGGGGTTTCTAATTCTAGAAACTTATCAGAGACCGGCACAAACGCTATAGGTGCTAGAACAGACGGCAACGGTCATATAGAAGGAACTTTGGCTGACTTTAGAGTTGTCAAAGGAACAGCTGTTTATACCGGCACCGACGACTTTACTCCACCAACCGAACGCTTAACAGCAATCACAAATACCAGCTTACTTACTTGTCATCTGCCTTACATAGCTGATGGTTCGACTACGGGACATTCAATCACCGTTTATGGCAATACTAAAACACAACCGTTTGCACCTTATGACGCACAAGAATATGCAGCAGCAGATCATGGCGGGTCATTGAGCTTTGATGGGTCAGGTGATTCACTAAGTGCAGCTGCTAGCACCTCTCTTGGTTTAGGAACAGGAGACTTCACAGTAGAATGGTGGGTTAATTTTGATACTATTTCAAATTACCCGTATCAAATTGATATGAGATCCGCAGATAATGATACTCCATTAGCTCTGTATACAAATACAGGTAGCGGAAATGTACTAGGAGTATATGTAAGTGCTGCAGTTATTGCAACAGGAACAAATGCTTTTAAACCTGGAATATGGACTCATTATGCTGTTTGTAAAACCGGCGGGTATCTTAAAGGCTATTTTAATGGCAAAGAAGATTTTTCTATAACTTGTACAAGAGACTATGGAACGAGTGAAGCAATAAGAATTGGAGCAGTATATGGGAACAATAATTATTATGTTGACGGCAACATTTCCGATGTAAGAATTGTAAAAGGCACAGCAGTCTACACTTCTGCCTTCACTCCGCCTACTACGCCGCTAACGGCTATCACTAACACCTCTCTTCTCCTTAGCGGAACGGACGCAGGTATTATTGATAAGGCTCAGTCAGTGCAAACATTGACTCTAAACGGGAATGTAAGTTCTTCTACGACTCAGACAAAGTATTTGACTTCGTCAATGTATTTTGATGGATCGGGAGATAGAATACAGCTACCCCAAACTTCTTTAAATTTAAGCAATGCAGATTTTACAGTAGAGGCTTGGGTCTATACAACAGCAACATCACAACAAACTATTGTTGGATCTCTAGCCTTTTCAAACGGAACAGGGTCATGGTTACTTACTGTAAATTATAATAGTAATAAAGTACGATTTTTTATGCGTCATGGAGGCGGAACAGTACAAGATGCCCAGTTTGAGGCGGGTACTTTTCCAACAAATGCGTGGACGCATGTTGCAGTAACAAGGGACGGGTCAAACCTTCGTGCATTTATAAATGGAACTCAAGCAGGCACTACGAATACAGCACTAGGGACTAACGCAATAGATAATGCATTAACAAATTACTATATAGGAGATAATCAGGATGGAAATACATACTGGAATGGTTACATCTCTGATGTACGAATCACAAAAGGCCTAGCCCGTTACACAGCTAATTTCACAGCACCGACAGCGGCTTTACAAGGATAATATTATGGCAGTAGTAAATTTACCCGATAGTCCAGCCAACGGCACTACACAAACTGTTGGTGGAATTACTTATACTTATAACTCCAGCAAGGGATACTGGACAGCCGCTGCTTCCGGCGGAGGCGGGGGAGGCGGCGCTTCGGTGACTACTGACGACTCTGCCCCGGGATCTCCGAGCGATGGAGATCTTTGGTATGACACCGATGAGGGCGGCATGTTTGTATATTACGAAGACGCCGACTCTAGCCAATGGGTAGAAGTAATCGGCTCTCAAGGTGCGGCAGGTGCGGCAGGTGCGGCAGGTGCTGATGGCGGTGCAGGTGTAGCATCCGTGTACGCAACTGTAGATAATCTTCCTACGAGCGGAAATTCTCAGGGAGATATGGCCCATGTAACTGCAAATAATACACTTTACTTTTGGAATGGTAGTGGATGGTACAAAATTGCACTTATCAACACAAATCCAAGTATTAGTGGGGTATCCTCTAGCTATGCTCTTGCAATTGATGGCACAGCAACGACAGTCACACTTACTGCTACAGACCCAGAAGGCCTACCAATTACTTATAGTATTGCTAGTGATACTTCAGGCAACACTGCTACAGTAGCACAAGGTAGTGGTGGCAGTTCAAATATATTTACAGTTACACCTTCTACAAATACGGCTTATGCTGGCTCGTTTACTCTTACCTTCCGTGCCTCTGATGGAGTAAATCTTGCGACAGCTCCTGCAACCTTTACCTTACAGTTTAGTGTAGAAAATCAACGATATACTACTGCTTTGATTACTTCTGTAGGAGCAAATAATGCAGTAAATAATTCGTTTGATGATAAGTCTACAAATGACCATGCTATTACTACAGTAGGAAATGCTACTCAAACTACTTTTAGCCCATATCGACATGGTGGGTATTCGACTTATTTTGATGGAACTGGTGATTATTTAGAAATAGATGATGGTACTTGGCTAACCCTTGGAAATGGAAACTTTTGTTTTGAAACTTGGATTTACAACACTGTATCAACTGGATCTAGCCAATACATTTTTGGTCAAGGAAATTCCTCGGGGACGGCGGCCGGTGTTAGTGCAGAGTTGTATATTACCGCGAGTCGAACACTAAGCGGAGGAATATACGTTGGCAGTCAGAAGTATGCAACTTCTACGGGTACGATTCCTACAAATACTTGGACTCATGTTGCTTTAGTACGAAATGGCACTAATATTCAGCTTTATATAAACGGCACAAAAGACGGTGAAAATACTTCTGCTGGTACAGACTCCGCTGTAGATCAATCTACTCATTTTTCAATAGGTAGGGCGGGAGAGTATAATGGGCTTTACTTTAATGGTTATATAACAGATTTTCGTTTTGTAAATGGTAGTTCTGTTCATACAGGTACTTTTACAGCACCAACAGAACGCTTAACTGCAATCACAAATACCAGCTTACTTACTTGTCATCTGCCTTACATAGCAGATGGATCAACGAATAGTCATGCAATAACTATAAACGGCAATACTAAACCAGTACCATTTGCACCTTATGATGCCCAAGAATATACAGCAGCAGATCATGGCGGATCGATGTATTTTGATGGCTCCGGAGACTATTTACATATGCCGCAAACTTCATTGGATTTAGGATCTGATGATTTTTGTGTCGAAGCTTGGGTTTACACAACATCAACAGGAAACCAAGCTATCATAGGTTCTTATAGATATGCAGATGGTGTAGGATCTTGGAATCTTAATATTAATTATAATAGTAACCAATTAAGATTTTTTATTCGCCACTCTGGAGGATCTGTAATAGATGGTCAATTTGAATCGGGCACTTTTCCAACAAATCAATGGGTACATGTTGCAGTAACAAGAGACGGGTCAAACCTTCGTGCGTTTATAAACGGAACTCAAGCGGGTACTACAAATACAGCGTTGGGAAGCAATTCAATAGATAATGCATCGGTAACTTATCGTATAGGTGCTTCTAATGATAATAATATATACTGGAACGGTAATATAGCAGATGTTCGTGTAGTCAAGGGCAGCTCCGTATATACATCTAATTTTACACCCACTACTACACCCTTAACAGCAATTACAAATACAGAATTACTTGTACAAAGTACAGACGCAGGCATTATTGATAAGGCTCAAGGTACACGAGATTTTGTACTTACTGGAAATGTTAAATCTTCTACTACTCAAAATAAGTTTTTAACGACTTCAATGTATTTTGATGGCAGTGGAGACTATATGAAAGCAACAAATAATGACGGATTATTTGATCTTGGTTTCAATGGAGAGCCTTTTACAATTGAATGGTGGCAATGGTGGCCTACTATACAAGACACAAAGAGCCTCGGCCCTCAAACGGGAGGAGGTTTTGGAGGCTGGAATGGTTCGAATGGTCATCAATTAACTCTGTTTACATATAGTAGTGCGGCAACTCTTTTTTATCAATGGTGGAATGGAAGCGGTAGAACTGACTATCAATTTAATCATGGAGGAGCGTTTACTGCTTCAACTTGGCAGCATATAGCAACAGTTTTTGATGGAACGAACTTGTCTACTTATATTGATGGGAGTCGAATCGGACATCGTACTAGCGGCAATACTTTTGGTTCAGTATCAACAAAATATATTAGTTTAGGGTCAAGTATAGATGGAGTAAATCAAACTCCAATATATTACTCCGACGTTCGTATTTCAAAAGGATTGGCACGATACTCAGGAGCAACTATTACAGTTCCAACGGCAGCTTTACAGGGGTAAACAATGGCAACTAACTTTCCAAATAGTCCATCGAATGGAGCCACACACGTATTCGGCGGCACTACGTATACTTATAACTCTACAAAAGGTGTGTGGACAGCAGATAAAGACGCTGTTGCTGTAAGTGATACTCCTCCGTCAAATCCGGAGACAGGAGCCTTATGGTTTGATTCAAGTGTAGCAAAAACGTATATTTACTACAGCGACGGCTCTTCTGCACAGTGGGTACAGTTAAACCCTTCTGGTGGATCAGATGGATCAGATGGTGCTGATGCAGCAGGTGACGGTGAAAGTCCTATAATTTATACTGAACCCGCTACTAGTCATACTCTAAATAGCGATGGTACTACAAGCACTATTCAAATGCAAGCAGTAGACCCAGAAGGAACAGCAATTACGTATGGTATTGCTTATGCAAACTCTACAAATGCACGTCCCGCACAACTAGGTGCAGACACTACAATTAATCAAACTACAGGAACTTATACTTTTACACCTACAACTACATCAAGCAATGCAGGAACTTTCAAAGCACGATTGAGCGCGTCTGATGGAATACAGACTTCTACTCGGTTTGTAAACTTTGATATATCTTTTTATGACTTTACTATATCACCTGCTGTTAGCGGACAATCAACCTGGACCTTAGCAGGCGGGGATTTAACTTTAGATACTGCACAAGTTTATACAATTACTCCCGCTTCAAACATGAATATAAATGCAAAAATGTGGGGTGCAGGCGGATCAACTACAGGTAATTATGCTGGAGGCGCGGGAGGTTATGCAAGCGGTACGATTGCTCTCACTGGAGGTACAAGCTATAAAATTCGAGTTGGATCGGAAACTGGAGGAGGAACTGGAGGCTCCGGTGCTGGCGGCGGCTATTCTGGTATTTTTGTAACGAGCGAGACCCACGGAAATTCTGTAATTATTGCTGGCGGTGGTGGTGGTGGATGTGACCGATACAGCGTTGATCAACAGCCTGGCGCTGGAGGAGGGGCCTCTGGTCAAACAGGTGGCTGGGTAGGAGGTCCTGCTGGCGGGGCTGGAGGTACTCAAAGTGCCGGAGGTGCCGGTTCTGCTACAGGAACTAATAGAGCAGGAACCGATGGTAGTGCTCTTACGGGCGGTGTAGGTAATTCTGCTGGTAGTTATGGCGGTGGTGGTGGTGGCTCCGGTTACTATGGTGGAGGCGGAGGCGCTTCTCGTGTAGGCGGTGACGGAGGAAACAATGGAATGGGCGGTGGTGGCTCTGGTTATATTGGACACTCAAGTGTGTCTAACGGAGTGAATACTGCTGGAAATTTAGGAACCCCAGGAAACAGTTCGGACAGTGCAAGAGGCACTGCAGGTAACCCAGCGGTCGCTGGAAAAGTAGTAATTTCTGCAAGTTCATAGGAGTAAATAATGGCAATTAATTTTACAGATAGTCCCGCAAATGGAGCAACGCAAGTAATCGGCGGAAGAACTTACACTTATAATAGTGCAAAAAATAAATGGGATACGACTGCCACGGAAGTTGTAGGGCCAACTGCGACTGTATATGCAACCGTGGACAACCTTCCTGGAAGTGCAACAACAGGAGACCAAGCTTTTGTAAGCGGTACAAATCGACTTTACATTTGGAATGGTTCAGGTTGGTATAATATTGCTTTGATTAATACAAATCCAAGTATTAGTGGGGTATCCTCTAGCTATGCTCTTGCAATTGATGGCACTGCTACGGTGATAACGATTACAGCTACAGATCCGGAAGGACTACCAATTACTTATAGCCTGCTTTCAGATACTTCTGGCAATATCGCTACGGTAACTCAAGGCACTGGAGCCAGTAGTAACGTCTTTACAGTTACTCCTTCTACAAATAATGCAAATGCAGGTTCATTTACTCTTACCTTCCGTGCCTCTGATGGTGTCAACCTTGCTACAGCTCCCGCATCATTTACACTACAATTTAAAGTGGTAAATCAAAAATATACTACTGCATTGATTACTTCTGTCGGAGCAAATGATGCAGTAAATAACTCTTTTGATGATAAGTCTACAAATGACCATGCTATCACTACAGTAGGAAATGCTACTCAAACTACTTTTAGCCCATATCGACATGGTGGGTATTCGACTTATTTTGATGGTAGTGGTGATTATCTAAAAGTAGCAGATTCAGCTGAACATGAATTTGGAACAGGTGATTTCAGTATGGAGTTTTGGTGGTGGCCCGAAACGGTAACCGGCAACTCAGGAAGTCTACATATTTTTATTTCTGCGCCAAATGATGGTCATAATCAATTAATTTATCACGAATCAAATTATTGGTATTATTGGGCCGGATCCCAATCAATACTACTAAATAGTAGTGGAAATGGTCCAGCTACAGCAAAACAATGGAATCATGTAGTTCTTTGTAGAACCGGGACTACTTTAAGTATATTCCATAACGGCACAAGAACAGGATCAGTAACTTCATCTTATAGCGCAGATTTTTCTAATGCCTCTATCGGACGATATGATAATGGGGGCTATGAAATAGATGGTTATGTTCGAGATATGCGCTGGCTCAAGGGCAGCTCAGCGTACGATGCTACTCAAACATCTATAACAGTTCCGACCGAGCCTCTTACAGCAGTAACAAACACTACTTTCCTTGCTTGTCACTTACCTTATATTGCTGATGGTTCTACTACAGGCCATAGTATAGCTGTAAATGGCAATACTAAAACACAACCGTTTGCACCCTATGATGCACTAGAATATTCAGCAGCAGATCATGGCGGATCAATGTATTTTGATGGGTCTGGCGATTATTTAAGTATTGCAGATCACGCAGATTTAGATATGGGTAGTTCGGATTTTACAATAGAAGGTTGGTATTATCCAGTTGTAACTCCGGGCGGAAGTAATGGATTGCTTTCAAAACGAGCAAATAGCAGTGAAGCAAACGGAATTTTAATATATTTTGGAGGCACTAGCACGGGCCAACCCTCCCTTTTAGTTGCACAGTCTGGTTCTTGGGCAATCAACACAGCTTCAAGTATAACTTTTAAAACTGGCCAGTGGAATCATTTTGCAATTGTAAGAAATGGAACTAGTTTTAAACTTTACATTAATGGAAAAGCAGGAGTATCAGTTACTAGTTCTATTACTGTAACTGATAATGGACATGCATTTATAATAGGAACAATGGGAGCTGACGGTAGTAATCCCTTAGCAGAATCTAATATAGCTGATTTTCGTGTAGTAAAAGGCACAGCAATTTATACAGCAGAGTTTACGCCTCCAACAGCCTCCCTCACAGCAGTTACAAACACAAAACTACTTGTACAAAGCACAGATGCAGGCATTATCGATAAGTCCCAGTCTGTCAAAACGATCACTTTAAACGGAAATGTAAGTTCATCAACTACTCAGACAAAGTACCTATCATCGTCAATGTATTTTGATGGTGCTGGCGACTATATAACAATGACACCTTCGGATCTTTTCGCATTCAGAACAGGAGATTTTACTATAGAAGGTTGGGCATATATTACTGCTACTGGTGATAGAGGTTTATTTCAACAAGGAACAAGTAATTTTCCAGCATCAAATTCTAACTCTGTGGCGCTCCAAATTACTAATGCTTCTCCTGCTAATTCTGAGTGGGCAATATATGCTGGGAATGCTTATCACGAATCTACAGTAAATTACGCTTTAAATCAGTGGTATCACTTTGCTGTCGTAAGAGCCTCGTCGGTTACAAAACTTTATATTAACGGTACTGAAGCTTTATCTGTTTCAGACAGTGTAGACTATACTGGAACTTATTTTGGAGTAGGAAGTATTTACGGCGCAGCAAATGCACAATGTTTTACAGGTTATATGTCTGATTTCCGCGTAACAAAAGGTCTAGCAAGGTACACAAGTAATTTCACAGCGCCAGCAGCGGCGTTACAAGGGTAATAAAAAAGGGGCTTAGAGCCCCTTTTCTATTTCTTCTTGAAGTGCTATACTAAATCCTTTTATTGCCATTTCAAGCCTTTGAACTTTTAAATATTCTTGCTCAAGTTGCTCTTGCAAGTCTTGTATCTGTGCTAGATACTGAATTGCTATCTCAGATAAATCTTCTGCAGAAATATTTTTTTCTATAGGCTGACGATTTTCATTCTCCCACTCACTTTCTGGTCGAAGTTGAATGGTATCTTCAGGGGCTAACTTCTTCTGCGGCTTCTTCGAGGTCTTCATTAGTGGCTTCATCCTTGAATGTATTATTCTGTGCAGTAATTTCAGCCTTCAAGAGACTTATAAAGCCTGCTCGTGCAACTTCCACTTGGTGCATTTTTGCTCGAAGTTGTGTAAGTTGGCCGTTTAAATCAGTATATTGATCAATATAATACTTAGAATTTTCATTAAGCTTTTCAATGTCGTGCTCCTCTCCATCTAATACTAGGGTGGGAGTCTCTGGGTTTATAATTTGCATATATTCTCCTATTTAAAGATATCTTGCCAGTTGCCAGTTGTGCTAGCACGAGCGTACTCTGTAGCACGGTTTTCAAAAAAGTTTGCGTGTTCCACCGCGTTTAGCATATAGTCTAGCCAAGGAAGAGGGTTGTCTTCACTATGAAAAATCTTTTTCATACCTAAGCCCAGTAACCTTCTATCCGCAATATATCGAATATATTCTTTTACTTCTTCGGAGGTAAGATCTGGTACGTTGGCCCCCTCAAAACATAAATCAATAAATGCGTCTTCTAACTCAACTGTACGCTCTGCAGCACAATAAATTTCATACTTTAAATCATCATTCCAAAGTTCTGGATTTTCTGCAATAAATGTTCGGAACAGCTGCGACATCCCCTCTACATGCAGGCTTTCATCTCTAATACTCCAAGTTACAATTTGGCCCATGCCTTTCATGAGATTATGTCTTGGAAAGTTAAGTAGAATTGCAAAACTACTAAACAACTGTACTCCTTCTGTAAATCCAGAGTAAATCGCCATAGTCTTTGCAATATTCATCGGAGTATCCATACCAAAAGTAGATAAGTGTTCATGTTTATCCATCATTGCTTTATGATCCATAAACTTTTGATACTCATCATCTCCAAAACCTAATGTCTCTAAAAGCAGGGAGTACGCTTCTTGATGCACTGCTTCCATTGCAGCAAACGCAGATAGCATCATTCGTATCTCTGGTTGCTTAAATGTCGGTAAGTAATGTGTAGCATATCCGCAACAAACATCTACATCTGCCTGAGTAAAAAAACGAAATATTTGCGTAAGCAATAATTTGTTTCCTTCCGTTAATTTTTCTCTATAATCCTTTAGATCGTCAGCAAGATTAACTTCGTCAGGAAGCCAATGCATATGCTGTTGATTTTTATAATATTCATACGCCCAAGGATAATTAAAAGGCTTATAATATTCTCGTTCTGTTAATAAATTCATATTTATCCTTCACACGCTACGCAAGCGTCTTCGTCCATTGACTCAAATATTCTTTGTCGTAGGACTTCATCTGATACATTTTCTGCTCTTTTATGTGCTTCACTACGTAAATAGTACAATGTTTTTACTCTCTTTTTCCAGGCCAACATATGTATAGCATGTAATTCTTGTTTGGATACATCGGAGGGGAAAAATACATTTAAAGACTGACTTTGACAAATATGCTTCTGTCGATCTGCTGCCATATCAATTATCCATCTTTGATCTATTTCTACTGCCGTTTTAAATACGTCTTTTGTCCAAGTATCTAAGAACTCTAAATTTTGAACAGAGCCGCCATTAGTTACAATTCCTTTCCATACTTCATCGGTATCCATGCCTAAGTCTTGTAGTATTGCTTGTAAGTACTCGTTTTTTTGCAATGAACTGCCGCTTTTAGTTTTTTGAGTATACGCATTAGCTCTATATGGCTCAATGCTAGGGCTCGTGTTGCCGCAAATAATGGAACTGCTAGCATTAGGAGCAACAGCCAGCAAATGAACATTACGACGTCCAGTGCCCACAGCATCAGGCGCTTCGCCTCTTTCTTCAGCCAATTTTTCACTTGCAACCTCCGCAGCTGACTTAATGTGCCAAAACATTGACATATTTCTACCTTTAGCCATGGGAGACTCAAAAGGTATTCCATGTCTTTGTAAATACGCGTGAAACCCCATAGCTCCTAGTCCAATGCTGCGTTCTCTTGCGGCACTATATGCCGCTTTAGACAGTTCACTAGGTGCATTTTCTATAAAATAAGTAATTACATTATCTAACATACGAACAAGATCAGGAATAAATTGAGGATCATTACTCCACTCATCGTATTCTTCCAAGTTTACACTTGAAAGGCAACATACTGCAGTTCTATCTTCATTTGTAGGGAGTGTAATTTCACTACAAAGATTTGACTGATTTACTTTTAATCCTAAGTCTTTTTGACATTGTGGAAGTGCCTCTTGCACTGTGTCCCCAAACATAATGTAAGGCTCTCCAGTTTCTACTCTATTTTGAATAAGTTTTACCCACAGTGTTTTTGCAGATACAACTTTTGTTGTAATACCGCTATGGGGATCTACTAAAGCCCAACTATCGTCAAACCCTTCTTCTTTTGTAGATCCCCATAGCGGTATAACAACAAA
>Ga0257114_1002120_pt1 | contig 13477 bp, 13 predicted proteins | sample SI112_10mmetaG_FD_190149 | JGI IMG/M metagenome (GOLD analysis project Ga0257114, IMG submission 190149) | Marine microbial communities from Saanich Inlet, British Columbia, Canada - SI112_10m | ecosystem: Environmental > Aquatic > Marine > Inlet | place: Canada: British Columbia | collected...
TGTTGGTATTAGCCCAAATTTAAACTAATGGCAAAAAATGGTGGCAAAATTGAGTGCTAACCAAAAAAATTAAATAATAGATAATGGACCAGAAGATAATAATGAAATTGCAATAGAAAATTAAACATTTTAAGTTGATTATCTTCTTGTTACTACTATAGTAATTTCTTTTAATAAATTTGTGCCAGAACTATTAAGCTATATTACTTACCAAAACAAACCGAGTTGAAGTTTAAAATATCTAAAGGCAATAAAATATAACTTATCTCATGATCAATTAACAAAAAAATCACTTTAGATAATTTCTGCCAATTTTGCCAACATAACGTCACCAACTTCTGTAACATCTTTAATGGTAACAAAATTTTGATAGAAATTATTATTAGAATAACCAATTTTTATTGCCGCAATATTAATTTTTGATCTTTTTTCTATATTTTTAACTGTTAGCTCTAAATGATTATTTAATATGTCATTTTCATTATTGCTATTTGTTGCATCATCAATTGGATTGCCATCGGATATTATGAGCATTATTTTTTTTTGCTCAATTCTTTTTTCTAATCTTCTTGCAGCAAATAATATTGCCTCGCCGTCAATATTTTCTTTTAACAAACCTTCTTTTAGCATTAGCGCTAGATTTATATGCGATCTTTTAAAGCTATGCCTAAAATCCTTATATATTATGTGCCTTAGCTCATTTAGTCTTCCAGGATTTTTCTGCCTTCCTGACTCTTCCCATTGTTTTTTTACCCTTCCACCCTTCCAGTCGCCGGTAGTATATCCTACTATTTCTGTTTTAATGCCAAATTCTTCAAGCAATTTAGCTAGCGTCTGACATGCTAGAGCGCTTATCGTGATTGGCTTTCCTCTCATTGATCCAGAATTATCTAATAATATTGTAACAGCAACATTATTAGCCTGATATAATTTTTTATTTATTAATATATTTTTAGTTAATGGATTAACTATTAACTGAGTAAGTTTTTTTCTATTAATAACACCTTCAATTGAACCAACTTCTAGAAACTCGTCTTTTTTGGCTATAAGCTTTTTTTTAAAATTAACTATTTGCGAATTAGATATCTTGCTAAGATTTTTTGATTTCTCATCAAGCTGCTCTTTTAACTTGATTAATTCAGATTTTTTTACAATTTTTTGAGGTATAATAATTTCATCAAATTTTGTGGTATATATCTTATAATGCTCAACATATTTTATATTATTATGTTTGCTTTGAATAGATTTTAGAGATTGCGATATAGTAGAAATTTTTTCTAAATTATCTTTATTATTATCTTCAGCAATATTATTTTGATCATCCTTTTTTGGCTCTAAAATATTATCTGAAATTTGATCAGCTATATTTTGTTCATGATTTTGACTATCAATATCAAGATCATGATCATCAATATTTTTATCATCTTCTTTTATAATATTTTCTCTATTTTCGTGACTTTTTAATGAGTTATTATCTATAGAGCGCTCTTTAATATTGTGTAAATTAATTAACTCAATAATAATATCTACCTTCTTAAAATATAATTCTTGATCATTAATATAAAAAATTAATTCATTTATTAAATTAATGATTTTGGCAGGATAATTATTTTTTCTAAAATTAGAAATATATTCCTTTTTTTCTTTATTAAATAAATCAGGATAAAAACTATCTAATATAATTATTGGTAATAGATCAATTTCACTACAATAAAAAATGTGATCCTTGATATTATTTGTTATATTATAAAAGAAGCCAAAAAATAATTTTGCTCCAAGCATTAAAACCCTTACCTTTTCAAAATTATTATGAATATCGGGATATGATGAATATTGAAGATCATTTTGATATTTGTCATAATCGTGAAATAATGCATAGCAACAACCCAAATCAATTGCAGGCCTTAATTGACATAATTTATCATTTAAATTTTTTGAGTCATTATTTATTAAGATATTAGGAAAGAAGAATTTATTATTATTATATATATCTTGGTTATATGAAAAATAATTATTATGAAAATAATCAACAAAATTAACAGAAGAAATACGCCCTTTTAATAAGGAAGAAATTATATTTTTAACCTTAGAAACCTCAATATTAGCTAATGACATATAATTTTATTTACAAAATAGAAGAGATAGTTTTAAAAGATTTTACTTAGGCAAGTATATGTATAAATAATCATTTTAAAACATATTAACATAATAATACCTATTTATATTATATTTATCTTTTACATATCAACAAAATACTATATGATCTCTAATATTAAAAAAAATTGATATTTGTAAAATTTATAGGATAATTATATGCCACTAACAGAAACGAGTAAACCAGAAGAAAAAGCTAGTGAACCGCTATTTCTTGTACCACCAAAATTAGTAGCGAAACCGGGACAAGAAGGAAGAGTTGATGAAATAATTAGGAAATTTTCTGTACATTATCAAGTAAAAAATGTATTAGTAGAAAAAGCTAATTCAACTCTTCTAAACGCTAGGGATGCTCTGCTAAAGAGCATTAATACTCCCCCAGAAGAATGTGTAAACAGATTTAGACCTCAATATAAATCACCTGCCAAATCATTATCTTCACTAGATTTATCATTTGTAAATATTTCGCGCTCAGCTGGTATCGCTTTAGATGTAAGGCATTTTCAAATTGCGTCATTTAGGCTCGCTCTAGCAAGAGAAATTGATCCATATGAAGATAAATTATTATATAATTTTTTATTATCACTAACAGAAGGAGAAGGCTTAAAAGAAGAAAAACCTTTTGAAGAAAAAATAAAAGAAAATTTATGCAAATTACTAAATTTATCAACTAATTATTACGATAGATTAATAAAATATGATCAAGAGGATACGGAATTTCAAGAAACCTATCGATATTTTTATACAGAAATTTTCGAAAAATTAAATTTAAAACTACAAAAAATATTTAGCTCACATGAAATAATAGTTCCTTTAATTAAGATTATCACGAATACATTATGCAAAAATAACGATATAATTAATATCTATGAAAAAAATTCTCTTCCATCTTTTGTTGTTACATGTGTAAATTTAACTATCACCCTTTTAGGTGAATTATGTAACGATATCTCTATAGCAACTGATTCACCTAAATCCACTCAAGTTTCTAAATATGATGATGATTTAAAAGAAGAGCGATTACCAATACCAAAGATAGATCATAAAAAGAAAGAAAAAGATGTATGGAATGAGATATTTCAGTTAATATTAGTAGCAGATATTCAACCGTTTGATTTAGAAAATGATTTTTTAAATAAACTTCATGAATCTATTAATATAAATAAAGTAGAACATGACTTTATAGCTCAAAAAATCACTGAACTTATTCTTGAAAAACTCAAAGAACATAACATAATATCTTATAATAATATTAAACCTGTTTCGTCAGAAAATCCAGTACATACCAGCGATACTAGAGGACTTAATGATAAATTGCAATGTAAAAGTGCTAAAGGACCAGTAACTAATGAGGGTAGTGATGATTGCCAAAGCGATGAAGAAGGATATTGGGATACTGAACTAAGTGCTCAAAGAAGAGATGCTTTAAAAACACCCACGACATCATTTAGCGTAAGACGAAACTCAGATGATGCAAGAACTATTACAGCAATAGAGACAATTGTTGATCAATTAGAGGCTGTTTTATGCAAATTAAATAAAAGCAATGTATCACACTTATCAAGTATAGAAACTGCAGCTAGTATAATAGAACCAGCTATAAAATTAGAACCAACTATAACATTAGCAAAGAAAGCAGAAGATTCTAAAAAGAAAGAATCAGAGAGTATAAGTAATAGCTTGAGTATTTTATCTACAAGAACTAAAATATTTATCCAAGAATTGGAACAAAAAATAACTGATATCGAAAATTCTTTTATAGATTTAGAAAAAATAGAAATGGAATCTCATGAAAAATCAAATAGGAAAGCAGATAAAAAAGTACAAACTGAGAAAAAAGTAGAAGAAAATGTTAAACTTTCACCGCCAAAACCAAAAACACCAAGGGAAGAGAAAACACATTTGGTAATAAAACTTCTTGCCTTAGAGAAGAAATTAAAAGAAGCTACGAATATATCTATAATACTTCAGAGTATAAATATTAATAATAAAGAAATATCTAATAGACTAGCAATTGAAATTCGTCAAATTAATGATAATCTAAGACATGAACTTGTAGAACTTAATAAAGAACTAGAAAATGAATTAAATGAACTTAAAACGAAATTTAATTTATTACAAAAAAAGAATGATAGACTAGAAAAAGATGCTAAAAAAGTTCATGAAGAAGATAAGACAAAACTAGAACATGGATCAAAAGTTCAAGAACCTGGAAGTAAAAAGGATGATAAACAAAAATTTCCTATTTTAAAAGAACAAAATAAACAGCCAAAGAATAAAAAAGATTATAGTAAAAGATCCACCACTCCTATAGTTGGTTCTCCAATGGTTTCAGAAATGATTTCAAAATGCTGCTCAATATCATAAATTTATTAATTATTAGTAGAGCAGATATTAACAATAAGCAAATTGAATATAGCCATTAATTATAATTAATAACAGAAATTTTAGAAAGGGGACAGAATAAAATAAGAAACTTTAAATATTTATAAAAAAAATTAAGAATATATGTAAAGGACGTAATTTTATCAATAACAAAAATAGACAAATCAGAGATTATACATAAATTAAATTATCAACCATTTTTAGAAAAAATATCTAAACAAATATTTGATTACTTTGAAGAAAGCAATAATATTAATAGCAAGATTAAAGAACAATTACATTCGTTTTTTCAAGATTTATTAATTTCAGAATTTTCAAAAGGATATAAAAAGATGAAGATGTTCAAGCCTCATATCAATCTTTAAAATTAAAATTAGAAGAATATATAAGTTAAGAGATAAAGTCAATAAACCCATGTCAGACAAAAAATATAATTAAAAATCTTAGCAATTATCAATCATGCAAAGATAAATCGTGTAATCATAGTAAACAAGCACAAGGTGATAATCATTCCCAAAACCCCGATAAAAAAAGCTCTATAATAGATGACATTAATAATGATAATTTGTATCAACCAATAGATCAAGAAACTAATAATCCACATACTATTATTACCACAAACTCAAATTCTAGCAATAATATAAACAAAGCTAATATTTATCTAACCCTACCTCCTTATGAAAAAAAAATATCAGAAACTAAATTTAGATCAAGAAAATGTGAACAAAATCAGGGATTTAAATTACTAATAAGGAGATCTTATGATGATTGCAATTGTGGATGCACAATCTCATAATGGTAAAGAATTTTAATTTATAATAAATTAACTAAAATCAATTCATTTATTATTTTTGCTAAATTAATAATTTCATCTTTAGTGTGATTAGCATTGATAGTAATTCTTAATCTAGCACTATTTTTTGGAACTGTTGGTGGCCTGATGGCCAAGATTAGATAACCTTTTTCTTCAATAATTTGCGAAAAATTTAATGCCTTAAAGCTATCTTTTACAATAATTGGAATTATTGCAGATTTATTATATTTTTTATTTATTACAGAGCAAAATAATGAAATATTTTTATGCAGCTTTTCTTGTAAATTATTTTGCCTAATAATTTCTAAAGCTTTGATAGATCCAGCAAGAATAGATGGGCAAAGAGCAGTACTATATATTAATGATTTTGAATAATTTCTTAAATAATCTATAACAATATTATTGGCAGCAATAAAGCCTCCTAAATTGGCAATAGATTTTGATAATGTGCCCATTTTAACAATATTATCTGCCAAAAACTTCTCATTCATATCAATATCATGAGCATAATCTATGAATAATAATGAATTATATTTATCAGATAATTTATGCAATTCTTTAATTTTACCCAAATCTCCATCCATTGAAAATACTGACTCAGTAATAATAAGACATTTATTATAATTACCTCTATTTTGATCTAGTAACTTTTTGCAATGATTACTATCATTGTGATTAAATCTAAGTAATTTTGCTTTTGACAATTTTGCAGCATCAATCAAGCATGAATGAATTAATTTATCTGCAATTATTATGTCATTTCTTCCAACTAATGCTGGTATTGCTCCAATTGCCGCATTATAACCTGATGAAAAAATTATTGAATCATCGCAATTCATATAATTTGCAATATCTTGCTCTAATATTTTATATAGCGATAAATTACCACTAATAAATCTTGAAGATACAGCCCCTGATCCATATTTACTAATAGCATCTTTTGCAGCTTTAATGACGCTTTTATCAAATGATAAACCCAGATAATCATTTGAACAAAATGATGTTAAGATATGATTATTTTTTTTGATTTTAGTTGATGATATAAACTCAAAATTATTTAGTGAGCGATAATTATTGCTGTCTTTTTTTTGCTTTAATAATTGCTGATAATAGGATAAATCAATCAAATTTAGTTACTTAAAATTAGTAATTATAAGCATAGTCATGCTCTTGTAACTTTTTATATTTTGTTATGTAATAATTAGTTAACTTAGATTCATCTTTTATTTGTGATAATTTTATATAATCACTATCTTTAAGATGTTGACTTGCCAATAATCTTAGTCTTTTAGGGTTAGTTAAATAAACCCACTCAATATCCAATATTTTAATATCATCTTCATAAGATGCAATATCAGCTTGAATAGTCATTAACTCATTTCTTAATTTATCAACTTGAAATTGGATAACAAATAATGTTATAATTGATAATAAAAAAATTTTCGCTGTAATTATTTTTAAAATATTTTTTTTGATTAAGTTCATAATATTATATTTTAATTGCCACTCTTAAGCGAGATGATCTTGATCTTTTATTATCTTTAACCTCTTGATCACTTGGCTTAATTGCAGATTTAGTGACTATTTTTAATTTTACATTTTTTTCATCCCTCAAAACTGGTTCATATCTTGAATATGTAACATCTTGTCCAGCTTCTTCTTTGAAGAATTTTTTAACAATCACATCCTCCAATGAATGAAATGAGACTGTTATTATCCTTCCTCCTTTTTTTAATATCGATAATGATTGAATGAGAGATTCTTTTATTTCTTGTAATTCATTATTAACATAAATTCTTATTGCCTGAAATGTTTTAGTTGCAGGATCTATTTTGTGATACCCCTTATATATTTTTCTTATTATATCAGCCAATTCATTACAATAAGTAATTTCTTTAATAGCTCTTGACTCAACAATTTTCTTTGCAATTAATTTTGCCCTTCTTTCTTCGCCATATGTTTTTATAATGTGGAATAACTCATCTTCTTTCATATTATTTACAACTTCATATGCGCTAATTGGATTATCTTTATTCATTCTCATATCTAGCTTTTTATTACTGTCAAAGGAAAAACCTCGATCTTTATCATCTAACTGCATAGATGAAACTCCAAAATCATAGATAATACCATCAAATTTGCTTATATTAGATATTTTAGCTATTGATGATATTTCTGAAAATTTATTGTTAAAAAATTTAAATCTTGAGCCATATTTTGCAGATAAAATATTAGCGAATTTTTTTACATTATCATCTCGATCAATGGCAATAATATTACATTTAGCATTTTCAAGAATAGCTTTACTATATCCACCAGCGCCAAATGTAGCATCAATGTAATTTTCATTTTCTTTACAGCCAAGATATTTTATTACCTCATTAATCATGACCGGCTTGTGAAAATCTAAATTATTAATCAATTTTTAATATTATTAACTTTTAATAAATTTCGCTTTTCCTTTGCTTCTTTTTTAGCTTTTTGCATATATTCCTCAAATTTAGTCGGCTCCCATATTTCAAATGTAGAGCCCTTACCAACAAAAACTGCTTTATTTGTTATTGATGATTTTTTTAATAATGATTCTGGCAAAATTACCCTACCATCACTATCAATTGATAATTGTATTGCACCCCCTAATATTGTTGTAGCAAAAGCCTCTCTTTCTTCAGAAAATGGCTCTAAATTATCAATAGATTCAGAAATTTTTTTAATTCTTTCTAAATCACAACCTTCAATCGAATCATTAACAAATGATTCATAGATTATCATCATTGAGACATTTTCCTTAACTAATGAAGCACGAAACTGCGATGGCACAGATACCCTGCCTTTTGAATCGACCTTATTAATAAATGTTGAAAGAAATAATGCCATTAAAGTAATTTAGTGGAATTTAATGGGTTTTTATGGTTTACAATGGAAAAATTAGGAAATAAATTTATAATGTCAAATAATTTAATCGATTGACATAAAATTACAAACCGCCTAATTTGGATAATAGCAAATCAGCTTATATTTGTGATTTGATAACCCTTATTAATCAGTGCATCCATTATAATGAATTATAATCAACCAGATAAAAATGGTAAATTTGGCAAATATGGCGGTAGATATGTTGCAGAAACCCTTATGCCTGCAATTTTAGAGCTAGAACAAGCCTATAATAAAGCAAAAAACGATCCTTCTTTTTTAAATGATTTACAATATTATAATAAAAATTTTATTGGTCGACCTACCCCATTATATTTTGCCCAAAAACTTACTAATAAATTCAATGGAGCAAAAATCTATCTAAAAAGAGACGAACTAAATCATACTGGATCTCACAAAATTAATAATTGCATTGGTCAAATTCTTCTTGCTAAAAGAATGGGTAAAAAACGAATTATTGCCGAAACTGGCGCAGGACAACATGGAGTTGCCACAGCTACAGTATGTGCTTTATTTTCTATGCCCTGCACTATTTATATGGGTGAAAAAGACATTAAGCGCCAAGCTCCTAATGTTTATCGCATTAAACTTCTTGGAGGCAAGGTAAAATCTGTCAAAACTGGATCAAAAAGCCTTAAAAATGCTATTAATGAGGCGATGAGAGATTGGATAGCAAATGCAAATGACACTTATTATCTCCTTGGAACCGTAACCGGTCCACACCCTTATCCAATGATGGTTAGAGATTTTCACAGTATAATAGGCAAGGAAGCCAGGCAGCAAATTCTTGAAATTGAAAATAAATTACCAGATGCATTAATTGGATGTATTGGCGGTGGATCAAATTCAATAGGATTATTTTATGACTTTTTAAATGATCAAAATATTAAAATGTACGGAGTTGAAGCTGCTGGTCATGGACTTCAAACTAATAAACACTCAGCATCATTGGCTAAAGGTCAAGAAGCTGTACTCCATGGTAATAAGACATTTTTTTTGCAAGATGATGATGGTCAAATACATGATGCTCATTCAGTATCAGCTGGTTTAGATTATCCAGGAATTGGCCCTGAACATGCATATTTAAAATCAATTGATAGAGTTAATTATGTCAGCGTTACTGACGAGCAAGCTCTTGAAGCATTTCAAACATTATCGCAATGTGAAGGTATGATACCTGCATTAGAATCAGCTCATGGCATATATTTTGCTTGCCAACTAGCTAGTAGCATGAAAAAAGATCAGTCAATAATTGTCAATTTATCAGGAAGGGGTGATAAAGACATTGAAACAGTATCAAAAATACTCAAAATAAAATGAATCGCATAGCACAAAAATTTGCACAGTTAAAAGCTAATAATCAAAAAGCATTTTGCGCTTATATTTGTGCAGGTGACCCTGATTATCTAACATCACTTGAAATATTAAAAAATCTTGCTATGCAAAATGTTGACTTCATTGAGCTTGGCATTCCATTTCTTGATCCTGCAGGTGATGGACCAATTATTGAAGAAGCATCTAGAAGATCAATTAATAATGGCATGACTCTTAAAAAAACAATCCAAATGGTTGCAGAGTTTAGACAAACTAATAGCGATACACCCATCATATTAATGGGATATTTTAATCCTATTTTAAAATATGGCATAGAAAATATTTTTATAGATGCCAAAAAGGCTGGTGTTGATGCTTTTCTTATTGTTGATCTTCCTCATGAAGAGGAAGATGAAATAATAAATTACATAAAAGAATCTGAAATTGATCTTATAAGATTAATAGCGCCTACAACCTCGAAATTAAGAGCACAAAAAATTATAAAAAATGCCAGTGGCTTTTTATATTTAATATCAATGCTTGGTACAACTGGCACAAAAAATGCCAAATATGAAGATAATATTTCAAATGTTGCAATGCTTAAAGAAATAACAGATTTACCAATATCAATTGGATTTGGTATAAAAACTCCAGAAATAGCTCAACAATTTTGTAATCTTGACATAGATAACATCATTGTTGGATCAAGCTTCGTTGACAAAATATCACAATTATCTAATAAAAATAACTCAAAACAAAAAATTATTAGCGAAATAAATCAAATGGCTCAAGATTTCATTAAAAAAATTAAAAATGCAAAATATTAAAATAGCCACCTGTAACTCAGGAATTAAATATCAAGACAGAGATGATCTACTTTTTATATCCTTTGACAATGAGGCTGATATTGCAGCAATTTTTACCCAATCATCAGTTAGAGCTGCTCCAGTAAAATGGTGTCAAAATATTATAAAACATCAAAAAATTAAAGCACTATTAGTAAATGCTGGTAACGCAAATTGTTATACTGGTAGCGATGGCAAAAATGACATATCTAAAAAAATTGATAAAATTTCAAAAATTATTAACTGTAATAAAGAGCATATTTATATCTGCTCAACTGGAGTTATTGGCGAAAAACTTCAAATCGACAAAATTATTAACAAAATAGATCACCTTAATAATATCAAAGATTTTAATTATAATTCATTTACAGACTCTGCCAAATCAATAATGACAACAGATACAATTCCAAAATATTTATTTGATAGAGCAAATATTGATGATAATATAATAAATATTCATGCAATAGCTAAAGGTAGTGGAATGATCGCCCCAAATATGGCAACATTGCTAAGTTTTATTTTTTGTGATGCTAATATTGAACCTAAAATATTATCTAAACTTCTTAAAGATGCTGCTGATATATCATTTAACTCAATCACAATTGACTCTGATCAGTCAACTAATGATTCGCTATTTCTAATTTCAACCAAAACAGCAAATAATAAAATTATCAATGATATTGACGACCCAAGATTAGATGACTTTAAGTCAAAACTTAACAAAATTTGCTTAGATCTTGCTAAATTAATAGTTCTTGACGGCGAAGGTGTAACAAAAATTATTGAAATTAATGTCAATAAAGCACCAAATAAAGAAATAGCCAAAAAAATTGCTTTTAGTATAGGAAATTCACCTCTAGTAAAATCTGCAATTGCTGCCAATGATCCAAATTGGGGTAGGATAATTGCAGCAATTGGTAAATCTTATGATAAAATTAATCAAGATATTATCGATCTAGATATTGGTAACCATATTATAATTTCAAAGGGTGAATTATCTAATGATTATCAAGAATCTATTATTCATAATTATCTAAAAAATGATTATGTCACTATTAATGTTACCTTAAATATTGGCAATGATAATGCCACAATATATAGTAGCGACCTTAATGAAGAATATGTTACAATTAATAAGGATTACAGATCATAAAAATGCATAAATTTTCACAATCAATTAGCAATTTATCTCATGCGATAAATATCCTAGATAGAGCAATTGAAACCAAAATAAGAAGAAATAAAAATCTTATAAAATATAATGAAATAAAAGATAATAACCAAAAAACTCAAAATATTCTAAAAGAAATAGAAAGGGATCTTGATAAAATTGAAAAACTTCTAACATAAATGAAAATAACTATCCCAATATTTAAATCATTTTATGAAATTAATTGCAAAAAAGAAGAGGCTCAAAATATTGAAATAATATCTAAAAAAATAAATAAAGATATTACTAAATTATCAAAAAATACCAATATAAGTGACGAAAAGACGCTATTATTGCTTTACTGCATTGAATTATATAATAAAATTAATCACAATAATAATAACATATCGCAAAAAGATATAGATCAAATAAATAACAATATTAACAACCTAACTCAACAAATAAATCTAATCACTGATAAAATTATTGAGCAAATATAAAATGACCAAAGATGAAATTAGAAAAATTATCTATGAAAAACGTAAAAATATCACAAAATATGAAGTAAAAAATCAGTCAAATATTATATGTAAAAATTTAATAGTTAATTTACTACCAATAATTGTTGCTAAATATAATTCAAAAAATTCTATAAATATCGCTTTATATAAAGCTATGAACAATGAGGTTGACTTAACTTACTTAGATAATTATTGCCAAAAAAATAACTTTACCATATGCTTTCCTAGAATAAAGAAACATGAATTAGAATTTATAAAACCTTCTAATTATCACAAATTTATAGCAAATAATAAATTTAAACAGTTATTAGAACCAGAATATGGTTATATTATAACTCCAGATATAATAATAACGCCATTAATAGCATTTGATAAGAATCTTAATAGAATTGGCTATGGCAAAGGTTATTATGATAAGATGTTTACCAAATTAAAAAAAGATTTTACATCTATTGGCATTGCCTATGATTGGCAAAAAACAGAAGAGTCAATTAATTTTTCTAATTATGATCAAAAATTACATTACATTGTAACAAAAACTAAAATATATAGCTAAAAACCCATAAATTGAACACAAAAACTATAATATTTAAAAAAAGTTCAATAAAATGATTGCTTTAATATTTTTTATATGTACCTTGATCCCTTATACAACATGTATTTTAGCTAATTTTTACAATTTTTTAAATATATTTGTATTAAATTATTAATAATTAAAATTATAAATTATGCACAAGACAGATCTAGTTAAACAAATTGCTAGCGACACTGGTTTATCTCAAAAAGATGCTACTGCTGCTTTAGAATCATTTCTTGCAACAACTACAAAAGCACTTAAAAAAGGTGACACTATCACTTTAATTGGTTTTGGAACGTTCAAAATAACTCAAACTGCTGCTAGAAAAGGACGCAATCCTCAAACTGGAAAAGAAATCCAAATCCCAGCTTCTAAAAGAGTTAGATTTACTGCTGGTAAAAGCTTAAAAGAAGAAGTTAACTAATTTCTTTTATAAAAACCCCTATTAATTAGGGGTTTTTATTCCTATCTATTAAAATATATAAAAAAACATTACATTACTTATATTATAAATAATATTATATTGATTTTATTAATATGTTTTTTAATATATTTTAATCTTGAATATTTAATTAGTTTAATTTTTTGGGCGATTAGCTCAGCTGGTAGAGCATCTCCCTTACAAGGAGGTGGTCGGCAGTTCGAATCTGTCATCGCCCACCATAATTTAATTAATTAATATCAAAATATTGGGGGTGTAGCTCAGCTGGTTAGAGCGCCTGCCTGTCACGCAGGAGGCCGCGGGTTCGAGTCCCGTCACTCCCGCCACTAATATTAAAAAAA
>Ga0257114_1002132_pt1 | contig 13446 bp, 16 predicted proteins | sample SI112_10mmetaG_FD_190149 | JGI IMG/M metagenome (GOLD analysis project Ga0257114, IMG submission 190149) | Marine microbial communities from Saanich Inlet, British Columbia, Canada - SI112_10m | ecosystem: Environmental > Aquatic > Marine > Inlet | place: Canada: British Columbia | collected...
TTTTTAATCAAATTGTTCCTACCACGATGCTCTACCAAGTAGTCCATCTCCTCATGATATGATTCAAAGTGTTGCGGGGCATGTTTACAAAGTAAGATTTTGATCCTAAATTTAGAAAGATAACCTTCCTTAATTAAGCTGTCTGTTTTAGTAACCTGTTCACAATCACCAAACAATCCTTCCAACACCCATTTGTGTGTCTTTGTGCCGTCTAGGGTGCCAGTAAAACCAAACCTATATTTTGCATTATGTAACTTAGTCATGATTCCTGTGAGGGACTTCGACTTAAATAGGTGTGCCTCATCACCGATAACACAATCAATATCATCAAAGTATCTTTTTGGAAACTTGTAGATTGATTGCCAGGTTGATATAATAATTGGTTTGTCAGAATTTTTATCTTTGCCTGAATATATCTTATGCACATGGTCGTCCGCATTCCACCCGTAATCGTTAAAGTCATTGACCATCTGTTCTACAAGGGACGTAGTAGGAACGATGATCAGCGTCTTCTTGTTGGTGGCAGTATAGTATCTCACGAGGGAATAGATCATCAAACTTTTTCCACTACCCGTAGGAGAAAGTAAGAGCTTCCTATTATTTTTAATTGCTTCGTAAACAGCACGATACTGATACACCCTTGGTTTGATTTCAGATCGTGTAATTTTATTCATAAATGTTTCAATGCCTGCGTATGAAACAAAGTCGTTAGTTTCTCTGACTTCTCCATACCAGTCATTAGTTTCATACTCAACTTTATATTGTCTCTCGTTAGCCCACACTTGTAGGTGCTTCATTAGACCACCATAAAGGTCGCCTGTACCAGGAGAGTACAGACGAATAGTTCCATCCCAGTATTTGTATCTGGGGTTCTTCTTCAGGAACTTAGCTTCAGGAACCTCAAATGTGAAGTAGTCCGACAGTTCCTGATGGACATGTGGTTCCTTAGAATTAATTGTAATGTAAACTTCGTTCTTCTTCTTAATAGAAAGGGTAGTCATCATTGTCCGTTAACAAATTTCTCCCACTCAATGGCACTTTTGACCTGAAACCCTCTATTAGAAATTTGACGCATGACTTGATCCAACCAGTACAACATCTGATCTAGATACTTGATCTTCGCCTCAAGATTGATGATATCATCATCGCTCTCTAGGTAAGTTTTCATTTTCTCGGAAGTTTTAATGCTTGATCCAAATGGTTTAGCGGCGTATGTCTTAGCGTCTGCCTCGCCAGAGTAATACTCTCGTTTTTCTCTAACCAATTTACGGATCTCAAATTCAAGTGAAGTTTTGATCTGCTGAATGTCAGTGTAATGGTTTAAGTATTTATTGTGTTGGAAAGGGATCGATAATGCAAGTTGTCCCAAATCTGTGGTATACTGTTTGTTCTTGAATTGAAAGTCAACTGCAGAATCTTCTGACCAGTCCTCTCTCAATTTTTCAAATTTATTACGAAGGGTTTCAAAATTCATAAACGTTTACTATTTTTATCACAAAGGAAAAACTGCTGGTGTTTAAATACCACCTCTGCAGTTATGTACTCTACATCACTCATTGTAGCATCAAACTGTAAATTAGTCAGTGCTACTGGAAATAGGTTTTTGAAATCTACTATAAATGCTGGGTTAAATGCACTAGTGAGAATTGATAGTTGACCATTAGTATAGATATCTTCCTCATCAGTTTGTCTTAGCATCTCATCTGCATTTCCATTATCACGCATCCATTTATGAATTGCATTATAATTTACTAGATCTTCATCTACAATAAAACGCACGACAAAATCCCCGAACGTTACTCCGCCACCAGGGATAATAGACAAACTCCTAAATCGAGTTGGTACTTCCGTGGTTGGCATTGTAATGTCGGGGATGTTTGCTGTTTGGCAAAAGAAATCTACACCTTCAAACTTTTCCAGTTTAAGGATAAAACCAATAGGGTTTAAAAAATTTCTATTGGCAGGTTGTTCTTTATACCATTGAGCAGACATGTCAACTTCCCAAGCTGATACTATTTATCCTCGTTATACCAGAAGTCTTCCCAGTCTTTTTGTGAGTCAGTTACATCTTCTATTGTAGGTTTATCTTTCCCAGTCGTCTGCTTCTTCATCTTCATAATCCCAAATTTCATATGGACCGTGTTGCATAGTTTTTAGTTCTTCTGTCTTAGCACGATACGCTGCAGATTCAGAAATCCACACCGCCAGTTTCATTACAATAAAAATTATTGCTAGTGGAGACAAACAAAACAATAATACTAATGATGGATTCATTGACTATATTCGTTTAAGATATTTAATACCTTATCTAGGGAATCATGAGCTCCGTCATACCATTGACCTGTCATACCTGGTTTAGTTTCTTTATCATATAATTCAGTTTTTAATTTATATACTTTTGCAAGCATATCTGTTTTGTGTAAGCTACCACGGGGCATAACAATAGGGATTTACTACTTCTATTTAAGCACAAAAAAAGGGACCCCGTAGGGTCCCTGTGTTGAATTCGTAACCTATATCAGGTGAGGTTCGCAACGCGAACACGTCTGTAATACTGGTTGCGGTTGTGTGTAAGTGCCTCAGCATCAGGTGTTCCGTTCGCTTGTACAACGAATGGGTTAGCAACCATACCGTAGCGTGTCTTGAAGCCAATCTTAGGCTGGAAGGTGCTAGGGTCGATGCTGCGTAACATCTGGAGGGGTACATATGGGCAGTAGAAGAGTCCACTGTCATAAGGTGAAGAACCTTTGTATCCAGCAACGTAGTAGTGGGTGTTAGAGACGTTAGCAGAGTAAGGATCAACGAAGACCTTAATGCGACCGTTCATAGTACCAACTAGAAGGTTTCCAGTGTCATCAACTTCACCGATGGAAGGACCACCAGCGCCAGTTAGACCTGAAGAATAGTCAAGGGTGCCAGACATGGCAAGAGCGGAAGCTACATCAGCAGAAGTGATGATGAAGTTGCCCTTTCCTCTACGAGTTTGCTGCGCGATGGCGTTGCAATCTCTTTCGATCTGGAACATAAGTCCCTTGAATTTCTCAACCGACCAACGACCGTTGCTGTCAACGTCAAGGTCAAATACACCAGCGTTAGCAACGTTGTTCTGAGCACCAGTTTTAGCAACGGTGTATACAGTACGAACTACTTCGCGGTTGATTTCTGCAAGGATCTCGCTAGACAATAGGTTAGCAAGTTCTTGCTCAGCATCAAGACCGTGAATAGCCTTAAGGTCTTGTGCCAATTCTAGAGTGTATTCTGCTTTGAGAGCTCTGGTCTTTGCAGTAACAGAGGTCTTCTCAATGCTGAAGCTCATTTCGTTGAATAGGGTCGAACCCGATCCTAGTGCTTCAGCGTCTTCGCGAGCAATGTTGCCTGCTTGGCGCTCGTAGTTAGCAGCAGTTGTGCCGCCGCCTGTGGCGTCGTTAAGCAGTCCAGGGTTAGCATCGGTAGTACCACCGTCTCCAAGGGGAGAAGCGGGGTCGTTGTATGCTGCAGGACCCTGTGAGTTACCAGAGAAGTTGGTGTCAGGCTCGTTGTAGAGTGCTTCTGAACCAGCGCGTAGTGCAGCGCCATTCTCTTGGTAATGTGACTTCATTGCAAAGATTAGTCCAGTAGGACCGCTCATTGGTTGAACGCCACAGATGTCGTATGCTACCAAGTTAGGCATGGCACGACGGATTAGGGAGATCATTACAGGATCGAAACCTGCAAGTCCACCAGTTTGAGTACCGAGACCGCTACCAGATAGTGCGTTTGTACCGATAGCACCAACAGTGTTGGATGCTTCGTTGATCATACCACGCTCTTCACGTAGTTGTGATTCTGTGTTTTCTAACAGAACAGCGGTAACAGCCTTTCTATAATTGTCTTTGATGGCAACAGAGCCTTCATGACCTAGAACAGGTGACCACTTTTCGGTTAGAGCTTTGGAATTAAACATTTTTTTGCTCTTTTGAAAAAATTGGGATAAAGATTAATTATGATTGCCAGCGGTTGAGTGCGGTGAGGTATTGTGCCATTGCTGGTGTTACCTCTGCGCCCTCTCCTTCTACTGGAGTTTCATCTGCAACTTCACTTTGAGTTACAGTTGCTTCCTTGAAATATGCTTCCTTGATGGTTTTCACCTTCTTGGAGAATGATTCTTCGGAAACAAACTCTAGACCCTCAGCGAGTGCTGCGAGTTTGTCTTTTTGAGTATCTGCAAGTCCTTCTGAAACAGTGTTCAGAATATTGATTTTGGCAGACTCATTAAGTTTATTTTGTAATTTCACATTTGCTTTGACCTGTTCGTCAAGGCGATTTTCCATCTCACGAATTGATTCAGCCATACCCTCTACCACATCGACTTTTTCGTCGGGGATAGCGATATAGTGTTCTTCAAAGAGACCCTTAAGACCTGCAATGAAGTCCTCAGTGATCTCATTCTTGATGCCACGGTCAATAGCAACTTGATTTTGCTCAACCCATTGACCGATAGCGTAGTTCACAGTGCCATTAACTTCTTCGGATAGTTCTGCCTTAGAGGCATTAACTTGCTTATCCAATTCAGTGGCAAAGTGTTCTACAAGCTTGTCATACTCTTCAGAAATTTTTACTTTGATAGCAGCTTCAAAGATTGTCTTTGCTTTTTCAGCAAAATCTTCTGTGAGTTCTGTACCCTCTACTAGGGCGTTGATGTCAGCGGAAACGTCAAGATCCTCAAACGATGGTTTGATAGGATAGGTAACTGCAGGACCAGTGCTAGTTGCGTATGCAACATCTGCACCAACTGTAGGCATTGCAGCATCACCAGGTTTGCCAGCGGTAGAGGTTACGCTGCCATCTTGTGATACAGGTGCTGATGCCTTAGCGCCAGGATTCTCTTCGCCATCATCGTCATCCTCGTTAGGAGCAGTCGATGTACCGCCAAGATCTGCAGGAGCAGATTGCCCAGGAGCAACTCCTGGTTGAACAGTAGGCATAGGATCCTTGCCGCCAGAACCAGTCTGAGCGTCAGAAACCTGAGAGGGTTCACTACCAGTGCCAGGAATAACGTTAGCAGAAACAGTAGGCATTGGATCTGCCGCGTTCTCTACGATCACCTTTTGCTCGGTAACGAACTCCTCAAATTTTTCGTTAAGCTTATCTGACATTTGAGTTTACCTCGTAATTTCCGTATTATTAATCTATAGTTTATTTATTATATTAAAGTTTTCCAAGAAAATGCTCAAAAGCTTTGAGCGTTCTCTCTTCTAACTGATAACGCGATGCGCTTTCAATATAACGTTGGTATTTAGCAACTTCGCGCTCCTTTAGGAGACCGTTGTCCCATACCCATTCTTTACCTTCCATGATGCCATTAACAAAAGCATCAGGTGCGGAAGGATCTGCTACAATATCAGCAGCAGTTGTTAGCATGAAGTCATCTGCAACAATACTGCATTCTTCACTCTTCTGAATACTTCCCATACCACGAGAAGAAACACCTAATTGAACACCTTCACCTAACAAACTTTTTGCGATATTACCCATTGGTGTATCAAGAATCTGTGCCTTGCCAATAAAGTTATTGCCTTCTGCTCTTAGATCTGTAATCCTGTGAGAAACTCTGTCGAGATTGACAGTAGGACCGTCTGGGTGACCCAGTTCTCCAAGAGCACGTTTGGTTTTAACATACTCTTCATTGTATCTCTCAACTTCACGGTTGAGAACAGAGAAAGGGTACATACGACCGTTGCGGTTCTTTAGTTCTGACTGAAGGAAAACACCTTCAATATAAAGAAGTTTCTTTCCGTCTCTTTCCTCAGTGAGGACTTGGACGTTTTCAATCGTTTCCGTTATCAGTTTCATCGGTTTCTGTTTCGGTTGGTTCATCGAAGAATGTGTTTGCTACCACTTTTTTGTAATCTGCCATAGCATCAGATGCTTTAGCAAATAACATGTCATGAATAGCATCAATTGCTTGAGCTCTATCGTTATTCGCAATTTGGTTAACGATATCTACTTCACCTTGATGTGTGTTTACTTCAGTGTGTTCTGCCATAATAACAATTCAGTATAATTTATTTAGTAGATGCGGAAGGTGACGGCATTTTCTTTGCCTTATCTACTTCTCTTTCTGACGCTGAATCAGCAGCAAGTTCTTGTCTTTCCGCAGCATCATCTGCCTGCATTGTTTGAATTTCAGGAGCAAGTGCAGTGTTCTGTTGTGTCATTGTATCTAACATATTTGTTTCTGCTGGATCAATAGCAAGACCAGAAGCAATATCTGCTTTCATCTGCTTATCAATTTCACGCATATCATTGTTAGTTTGTCCGAGAATTTCTTTACGAACATACTCCACAGAGAAATACTTTCCAACAAAAGGATCCATTTGACTAACAGTCATCATTCTTTGGTTCATCATTTCAATGTTTTTTAATTCATTAAAGTGATTATCAAATAAGAAGTCGTACTGGATATGCTCTTTCATATCTTCCCAATCTTCAGGAGCAATTACTCCTTTGAGAATGAGTTGAGTTTTAAGCATGTCCTGGAACATTTCACTGAATCTCTTGCGGAGACGACCAATGAACTTCGTGAACTTAAGTTCGTCACGGAGGACTTCAGTGGTCTTACCAAGATTGAATCCTTTATTATCGTCTGTGAGACGGGAAGGAGGAAGATTGAGAGAGTTATAAAGTTTCTTTTTAAAATACTCAACGTCCTTAAGTTCTCCAAGGTTCTGTCCTCCAGGCAGCGTAGTAATTTCAGTACCACGTCCACCCTCTCTACGAGGCAACCAGAAATCCTCAAGCATACTCATGTGCTTTTTGTCGTCACGCATTTCACCAGTATTTGCGTCATACACTAGCTTATTACGATAGCGACTCATAACATCACGAAGATATTGTTCCGCTTTTACCTTAGGTAGATTACCAACATCGATGTAGAAAATTCTACGTTCAGGTGCGCGTGATAATCTGTAGATAACAATTGAATCTTCAATCATTCTAAGTTGATTGAGTGTCTTGATTGCCTTGTGTAGGAAACCAAGAGTCATTCTTTTGTTTAAATCTTGTAGTCCAGAAGGACAGAATGTAATTGAATCAGGTGCCATCTTGACACCTTGAGACAATGACATGTCACCAACTGGTCCTAATACACCACCTTTATAAAATCCTTTTGGATTATACAGATAGTAATCAACAAACGTTCCGTATTCATACTCAAGTGCAGTGCCCTTGATTGCTTGGCGAGCTAGAGAATCTTTCGGTTTGTTTTCAATTTTTTGTCGGACCTTCTTGATCTTCATGGGATCAACATATCGAAGTTCCGTAATACCTTTCTTTGGATTATCTAAATCGATAACCTTATGATAATATAAACGTCCGTCAATATACCAAGATCTAACAATCTCATGTGCGCGATTGTCAAAGTTTAAAAGTTTTAAAATGTGTTTAAATTCATCTCTAACTTTCTTTTTAATATTCATTCCAGAATCTAGATTATCTAGATTAATTTCTACTGGAGAATCATAAACATCACTTACAATAAATTCATTAACAACTTCGTCAACTGCACTATCAACTTCAGGGTGTAGTGCCATGTCACGATAACGACGGATCATCTCAAACTCATTACGAGCTTGATTATCCGTATCTACATATGTTCCATAATAACCACCCGCTGCAATCGACATTGCCTCATCAGCATTAGGAGGGACAGGGGACTGACCCTTCTGACCCTCCTTGCGATTAATTTGGAAGCCAAATAACTGACTCATAATTACCTATTCAAATAAGTGCGCTTCCAACTATTTATCAGGTTGAGAATTCCCCACTTACGCGAGGGTTGCTCCACCGTTATTTGCACTAGCTGCTGCGTTACCTGCAGTATTACCAGAAGTTTCCCAGTAAGACATTTGGAATTCAACTGTGAACTCTTCGATCTGATCGTTGCTATCATAAGCAAGATCAATAGAAGATACAGAAGTTGGGAACGCATGCATCAAACTGTAAGTTCTAATAATAGAACCACCAGGTTCGGTAGCATTTTTCTCTAGTTGATGGACCTTAACGGTTGCCATGTAACCAGAGTCACTAAATTCAGGAATGAATCTAGGAGCAGTGTTCTTCTCGTGAGTGTTAATAAACTGGGACCACTCTTCAAAGAAACCACGGACTTTGAAGTCCTTGTCATTGAAGAATGTTGCGCTCCAGTTGTCAAATGTACGGTCACCCGCAATCTTGACAGTTCTACCTCTGAAAGGAACTTCGATAACACCTAAGTTAGAACCAGGAAGGTTCGTGGACTTACAAAGTAAGTTTGTAAGTTGGATGTCATCGTTAGCGACTTTGTAGTTTTGTGGAAATTGAATTTCTACCTCAAACATATTGGGCTTAACGCCCTGTTTAATTTTACCTAGAAATCCGTCGATACTTGATGGAAGTGGCATTGTTTTTACCTCGTTACGTTTATCTTATTATTACTAATTATCTACCAATAACTTCACTGAAGGAAACTCCAGTTCTCGTAGCAGTTAATGTAACTGTTACATAATTGATGGATCGAGTAGGTTGTAGATAAAGTTCAGCAACGAACTCGTTAGCATCAATAACCGAAGCAGTGTTATTGCTTTCGTCACAAACGACGAAGAAATCGGTCAAGCCTCTGTCAGCTCTGATTTGGGCAAGGAACCCATTCATAGCGGAAGCGAAACCACCACGGGTGAGAGAATCATTTTGCTCGAATAGTACGCCTCTTGCAAGTTGTCTAGATCTCTTCTCAATGTTGAGGAATAGACGGCGAACGTTGATTCTGTCAAAAGCAGATGGAGAAGACAATGCTGTCTTATCACCGAATAGAACAGGACCAGCGCCAGCAAGAGAAACGATAGGGTTGATTCTAGAAGTGTAGAGATCATCTCTATCTGCAGCACCAGGATTGTATGCAAGTTTAACTACATTACGTAAAGCACCTTTGTTAACACCTGCAGGGGAATACCAGTCAGCAAGTGAAAGTGAAGTTCTTACACACAGACCAGCAACGTCTCCGTTACATGCAATGTAGCGATACTTATCGTTGAAACGATCATATGTATACTTGATACCACTATCGAATACTGCATAAGAAGTAGAAGGTAAACCATCGAAGAATGCGATAGTATTATCTCTTTGTGCTGAAGGAGCTAATGCTGCGTTTCCAGAAGTAGCAACTTGGTTGCCAACGTAAGGAGAAACGAATGCTAGGCAATCAGTTCTGGAAGTTGCAAGTCCAACAACAGAAGCATACTTACCAAGAGTTGCTGCAGCAGCATCACTGTAACCAGCTTCACCTGTTGCCCAAGTGATAGAACCACCACCTAGAACAAAGTCAACCGATACATCTTCTGTATCCAAGAACTTGTCATATGCAGCATCGATTTCACCAACTGTATATGTGTAGTCATCACTACCACCAGTTAGTCCGTACTCTCTTAGAGTAGAGATTCCTAAAGTTACAGGCGCTGCAGCAGTAGCACTGTATGAAGCAGCAGTACCGCCCCATGCACCAGAACCATAAGCAGCAACATCAGCACCACTTAGTGTTGCACCAGTGTAAATTGTAGAAGAGAATTCGTTAATAGAATCCTTATAGAAGTTAGAAGCACCTTCTGCAGTTCTTGCATCACTTGCTTTAGAAAGATATGTTAATCTTTCAACAATTGTGTTTGTGCTTTCATCTAAGATAGCAACGTGAACTTCATCAAACTTTAGATGACGCTCAGATGCCCAAGCAGAAGTACTAGGACGTGGAGCAATCGCAGATAGTTTTAAACCTGTCGATGCAATTTCGGTATTGTTATACCAACCTTTTACTGCTGTTACATTTAGATCAGCACTTCCTGCACCAGCACCAGTGATGGTATCTGCTACAGCAATAAGAGTTCCAGGAGAATCTAGAACAATAGCGATTGTTAAACCATCAGAAGAGATAGAATAAACTTTACCTGCTTTACCGCCAACGGTGATTACATCACCTACTGCAGGAGCAGAGTTGTGAGCAGCGTCAACAGTGACGATTTGATCTGCACCACGGTCTACGATAATAACCTTGAGGTTGTTACCATCAGCACCTGCTGAACGTGCAATGAACTTTTCACTGGAACCTACGCCAGCATCAAAATCGGATTTTGATTTAACTAGAACACCTGTTCCAGAAGCAGTCGCGTTGTCAACAGTAGTTTCTGCACGAACCACTGCGAGACGACCACCATAGTTTAAAAATTCTGCAGCGACTAACCAATCGCTTGCGTTCTCCTCTGTAGGAGAACCAAAGGTATCGATTAGTTCTCTCTCTGAATTAATTTGTGTAATTGTGCCTACTGGTCCAGTTTTAAAACTGGAAGCAAATGCTGCTGTAATAGATGATGCACCTACAACTACTGCATTTGATAAATCACGTTCTCTAATAACAACACCAGGCGAGACTTGACTTGCCATGTTTTTCTCCTTGGATACTCCAAAAATTATCTAAATCTATTTAGATTTTTTGACTCTTCAAAGGTGGTGAACTGTGCATGAACTACCAATCTGGATAGATGTCTGGTCCGAATCTAGGGACAGGATCGTATGGTATGTCTGGTTTATCTTTACTCTTTTTTCTAGATGCCATCACCCTTTTAACTGTACAGTCCTTACATTCATATGCATATGCAGATGGATGACCTTTTTTAGATTTACGAGTCATGTAAAAATCTTCTATTAAATTTTTATTTTTACTGCATGACCTACATTTTCTTTCTCTAAAAAGTAAATGTTCTAAAGAAAACTGGTCTCCAATATCCATCAGTAGTTCCACATATATCCGACTTCTTCCTGCTTATCTCCATACGCCCACAGATCACCATCTGCGTCCAGAAAGGTGTCGTCCCCCATACCGTCATCCATAAAACCAAAAGGAGCCATGTCCTGTTCTATTTGATTACGTTGTTCATCATAAATTCTCCTTCTGATATCCTGGTCTGTCATCTCCTTAAAATATTCCTGCATGACTAACCATGCGAAGAGAACCATACACATTACAAGGTCATCATGATATCCTTCGTCTGCTTCCCATGCTTGCTTCTTCTGTACAAACGTAGTAAGTTCTTGGAAGATCTGAAAGTCATTAAACAATAACTTGTCTTCTTCAATGATAGCTTTGAGATTAGAGCAACCGATCTTCTTGACCGTTACACTCATCTTAACACCTAGTTGGGTTTTTGATCCTGAGAATCCTTGCCCCACGACTTGACCTGCTCTACCACGCATCGCACACATAAGTACGTTAGGATATTCAAGATCATAATTGAGAGTGGAAGCAATACCATCTCCAATATCATTTACTTCAACTAGAATATATGGGTTGTTATATTCTTTTGCTACTTGAAAGATGACCGAGGGAAACAGTACAGGTTTAATCTCATTATTTCTGTACTTCGCAACGATCTTATACGGCATCGTGGTGATATCAAACACGACAAAAGCACTGTAGTCGCCACCAATTCCTCTGGCAACATCGACAGTAATAATATATTCGTGATCTTTTTCTGCTCTCTCATAAATGTCAAGTCCAGCATTTGATTTAATCGGATCGTGGAATGGTATATTTTGTAATTTTGATGGACTGATTAAAGTATCAGCAGATCCAAGGAAGTCGCATTCAAACTCCTGCGCGAACTGTCTTGGAGATGTGTTCTTAATTGTTTCTTCTTTCCACTTGGAGTCCCTTCCAGGAACTTGAGACCAGTGGACTTCGTTTGTAGTGTAATCATTCCTGCCCCTACTAGCATCCTCCCACATCTTGTAGAAGTGATTCATGCCATTAGGCGTAGAGATAATAATTACTTTCGTTGATTTACCAGAAGTAATAGTAGGATAAACAGAGGCAAAGAATTGCTCCGCAACATGGTTTGGAACGAACGCAAATTCATCGAGGAAGAGGATATTGAACGACATGCCTCGGACAGCACTTGCAGATGTAGAAGCAGCCAGAATCTTTGATCCGTTCTCAAGTTCGACATTACCTTTGTTCCATACAAGGATACCATGTTGCATCCACTTTGGTAGATTCTCATAAGCAAGTTGTAATCTTCCTAGCAGTTCCCTAGCGGTAGATGCCTTGTTTGCAAGAATGCCAATATTAACACTATCGTAAAAAATTGCATAGTAAAGAAGATAAGCGACAACAGTAGTAGATTTTCCTGTTTGTCTTGGGAGCTTTGCGATGTTGAATCTGTTTTCATGAAAATCATTCAAAATTTTCTTTTGAAAATCATACATCTCAAAAGGCACCAAACCTTCATCAAGAGAAATGATTTTAATATAGTTCATCGCAAAGTAGATGGGATCATTCTTACACTTGATCCACTCATCAATTTGCTTCTTTGTAAACTGTATTGGGGTCCCAGCCTTTTTCAGGTTGGGATTGCCCAAATATACATCATTACTTGCCACAACAAAATATTAGTTCACCACTAGTATTTATGACTCATCAAATTTGTCGCGCAAATCTTCCATGGCATCTTTCTTTCCTTTAATCACACCATCAATATATCCAGAACGATATTCCCAAGTAGTTCCACCCTCTTTTCCTTTTGATGGGTTGATACAAGTGTCATCACCTAGTTTATTACAAACCAATCCAGCAAGATCTAATTCACTTCTGTTGTAGGATGCAGCTGTGCCACTAAACATGTGTTTGCCGTTAATCCAAATAGCACCACATTTAGGACATTCTTTTCTCTCAAGCTTGAGATCCGACAGTTCCTTATCGTTGGTCATTTTTTAATTCCTTTATGAGTTTGTTGTAATCAGGTAGATCCTTTATAAGTTGTTGTTCTAATTTGCGCCTCATCATAAACATTCTAAATTTAATCCATTGATACCTAATTACAAGATCAATGTATGCGAAGAGGCGTATAGTTTCTTCCATACCTGCATATGCTACAAGTAGAATAAAACAAGTGATTAATACATAGAGTCCGAGCATTTTGTTACACTACGCTACAAAGTATTATACGACTATGTAGAGAAAAAATAGTGTAACAATTGTTTACGAATTATGTATTTTCTGAGAAAGAATAATCTGCAATCATCGCAAACAGGCGCGTCCTAAGGGATTTGAGATATTCTTGTTCTTCTGCTGGTCTCCTAGGACTGCCAGGCCATGTTTCGATTGCAAAACAAATATGACTGTATAACGCTCTTACCTCATCGATACGAACATATACTGTATAATCATATTCTTCTGAAGACGGATCAGGTAAGGGTTCCATGTGCTCTACGAATTTCTTTTAGTGCTTCAAGGTTCATATCCTTGGTGCCACCATCATATGCATGAGCATATCCTTCGGTAATCATTTGCTCGTTAAGGGACACACTGTCGTCCCCAATGTAAAGCCAACCCAGAAGACGCCCGTATTTCCCAGTGCCACCAACAAGTTCAGTCCTAACAGACAA
>Ga0257114_1002139_pt1 | contig 13424 bp, 12 predicted proteins | sample SI112_10mmetaG_FD_190149 | JGI IMG/M metagenome (GOLD analysis project Ga0257114, IMG submission 190149) | Marine microbial communities from Saanich Inlet, British Columbia, Canada - SI112_10m | ecosystem: Environmental > Aquatic > Marine > Inlet | place: Canada: British Columbia | collected...
TTTACACAGGGACCTGAGCAGCGTTTGATCTGATACTGCAAGCATGGACGTGTTCGATTTCTAAAATAACTATCTTCGCACTGACGCACATGAAATATTTTTTGTAGCAAGGCGAGATTTTCCCGCACCGCCCCGGCACTGGGAAAGGGACCGAAATAACGGCCTGACTTTTTCTTGGCGCCACGATGGAAGGATAATCTGGGATAATCATCTTTAGCAGAAAGAAAAATATAGGGGTAGGATTTATCATCCCTTAACAAAATATTATAGGGTGGTCGTTTTTCCTTGATAAGGTTTTGCTCAAGCAGCAAGGCTTCAATTTCACTACCGGTAATCGTAATTTCGATATCAGCAATTCGACTAACCAGAGCGATGGTTTTGTTATCAAGTCCGGAGCCACGAAAATAACTGGTCAGGCGGTTTTTCAGATTTTTAGCTTTGCCGACGTATAGAACATCTCCTTGCTCATCAAACATTCGATACACACCTGGCCTGGAACTGGTGTGTTTCAGGAAGTTTTTGAAATCAAAAACTCCTGTTTGTGTATTGGTGTCTGTCATAGAAGAATAATACACGAAGCCTGAGCGTTAAGAGCACTAAGACGGAAACAAAAAGAAGGATATTATCAGTCAGATAATTCTGACTTCAGGCATTAACTCTATGCCATATTTTACTTTAACTGAGGCCTGAATACGTCGGGAGAGATCAACCAGCTCAGCCCCTGTCGCCTGGCCATAATTGACCAGAACCAGCGCATGATCCTCATGCACACCTACATCGCCTTCTCTGTACCCTTTCCAGCCAGCTTGTTCTATTAACCAGGCTGCTGCCAATTTAACCTTGTCAGCAGTGGGGTAACCGACAATGCCAGGATGTTCTTCCTGTAACAAAGTGTAGTTTTCCAGACTGATTTCAGGGTTCCAGAAAAAGCTGCCGGCATTACCCAGACGCTGTGGATTAGGTAATTTACTACGCCGGATATCACACACAGTTTGGCTGACTAATTCCGGGGTAAGGGCATCAAGCGAGATTCCTTCCAATGCTTTTGCAAGCGCCGCATACCTGATATTGATGACAGGTTTTTTACTTAAGCCGAAAGTAACGCTGTAAATTACGTATTGATCTTTAAGCCCCTGCTTAAAAACCGAATTGCGATAGGAGAAATCACATTCTGCATTAGTGAAGGTTTTTAATTCGCCAGTGGCAATCTCCAGTGCATCCAGAGAAACCATGACATCACACAATTCAACACCGTAGGCACCAATATTCTGAACCGGCGCCGCGCCAATCGTACCCGGTATTAATGAAAGGTTTTCCAGTCCGTAAAATTTATTATCCAGGCACCATTGTACAAATGCATGCCAGTTTTCCCCGCAGCGGGCTTTTACAAAATAAGTGTCGTCATCTTCTCGAATCAATTTCCGGCCGCGTACATTTATTTCAATAATCAGGCCAGGATAATCTTCCTTGAAGAGAAGATTGCTCCCCTGTCCGATTAACATAAACGGAATTTCTTTTTTGTTGGCAAAAGCTAGCGCATCACGAAGACATGTTAGATCTGTAGCATTAACAAAATAACGCCCATGAGCTGACACATGAAAAGTGTTGAAATGTTTTAGATTAAAGTTTTCGAGTATTTCCATTATTCACTACAGGAATTAAATTAAGCCCATTGATGCTTGCCAGATAAGGTGCGCAACAATTTTCCGGAAGCGTCCTCTATCAGATCAAGTACCAATTCAAAACCATCAGCACCGGAGTAATAGGGATCTGGCACTTCGTCTTGCTCAGTATTACCATGATGCAGAAATAAAGAAATTTTTTCTCTATGCTCCGGATTACTCAAGGCCAGCAAATCATGCAGGTTCTGTCTGTCCATGGCAAAAATATAATCATATTTTTCAATGTCCTCGCGTGTAACCTGCCTGCCCCGCAATGCTGACATGTCATACCCTCTTTGTATTGCTGTTTGAGTAGCTCGCTCATCTGGAGGGTGACCAATATGCCATGAACCAGTTCCAGCAGAGTCTATGTACAAGTACTTATCAAAGCCTTCTGCGCGTGCCTTCTCACGAAACACCACCTCTGCTGTTGGCGAACGACAAATATTGCCAAGGCATACCATGAGAATTTTTGTTTTGTCCTGTTGAATATCCATTGTTCTTTTTAGAAAGTTGAGCACATCATCAAGTACTCAATAAAGCCCTGACTTTAGCAAGATCATCAGGTGTGTCCACACCAGCAGGAATTTCTGCACAGGCTTTTTGAATATGAATCCTGACCTGATTAGACATAGCGCGTAATTGTTCAAGTTGTTCGGTTTTCTCCAGCCCGCTTTGAGTCCAGGTAACAAAATCATGTAATACTTTTACCCGATAAGCATAAATCCCGACATGACGTTTGTAGTCTGAGAAAGACTGATTTAGCTCGCTATCTCTGGGATAAGGGATTGGCGCTCTGGAAAAATAGAGTGCATAGCCCTCCACATCGGTAACCACTTTTACGTTATTGGCATCCAGCACCTGTTCTGCCGAATTAAAGTCCTCATACAAGGTGCAGATTTGAGCATCGCGATGCATAGCCAGGTCATTAGCGACCTGATTAATGACTTCAGGAGGAATCATCGGCTCATCGCCCTGCACATTAACGATAATGGCATCATCAGCGAGGCTTAACTGTCTGGCGACTTCTTCAATACGGTCAGTACCTGAAGAATGTTCAGGTGAGGTCATGATGACCTTGTCACCCAAGGCCTGACAACTATCCCTGATACGCTCATCATCCGTCGCCACATATACCGTATCAGCATTACTCAACTGGGCTCTTTCAACCACATGATGAAGCATCGGTTTGCCGGCGATATCCAGAAGCGGTTTCCCAGGAAGTCGTGACGACTGGTAACGCGCAGGAATAACAACGGTAAAGCTCACACTTTCTTCCTGTTGGCTTTTTCTTCGGGAGTTAAGGTTCTGGCTTCATTCTCCAGCATTATTGGAATTTCATCACGAATCGGATAAGCCAGGCTATCGGGATAACAAATAAGCTCACCAGCATCTTTGTTATAGACCAGCTCTCCTTTACAAAGAGGGCAGGCAAGAATGGTCAGAAGTTTTTTATCCATAATAAATATCTTTTTGTTTTAATCAGGGTGCTGCGATTTTATTAATCACACTGTCCATGAATTCATCAGGTAGCCTTGCAGCCACTTTCAAAAACCAGTGTTTGTGTGATGCAATCTCACGACATTTAGTCGCATCTTTTTCAGTCATGACCACATCAAGCTCATCTGCAAAGCTTATATCCTGTTTTGAGTAAAAGTGATGGTCACGAAAGATATGAGTAATGATATCAAAACCGCAAGTGCAAAGAGAGTTGAAAAAACGTTCAGGGTTGCCGATCCCGGCAACAGCGTGCACCTTCTTGGATTTTATTTCTTTCAGATTTTGATCATTCACAGAAAGAGACTTGTTATCTATAAGATGAACCATATGGGTTGCATCAAGAGTCATCACATATGTACGCTCAGGCAAGGAATGACGCGATTCGCCATTACAAACAATAAAATCAACCTGATCCAGGCGTTCAGGTTTTTCTCGAAGAGGGCCAGCAGGCAGTAACATCCCGTTACCAAAGCCTCGCAAACCATCTATTACTGCAATTTCCATTGTCCTGTTGAGTTTGTAATGCTGCATGCCGTCATCACTGATGATGATGTCACATGGATAACGTGATTCCAGCATTTTTACCGCAGATGTCCGATCGGGATCAATAATAACCGGACATTGGGTGTGTCTTGCAATCATCAGCGGTTCTTCACCCGCCTCGCGAAAACTGGTCTGCGGCGTTACCGCAAAGGGATAGGATGGGGCCTTTGAGCCATAACCGCGACTGACTATCCCGGGGGAAAAGCCCCTCTGCCTGAGCTGCTGCGCCAGATAAATCACCAGCGGTGTTTTGCCGGTGCCACCCGCAGTGAGATTACCAACAACTATCACCGGGTGTTTGCTGGTATAGGCTTTATCCGAATTCTGGTAATAATTACGCCTGATGTTGCTGACAAGCCCGAATACCGCACTTAGAGGGCGTAAATATTGCACCCATCGCGCATTCTTATACCAGGCATCACTGAGTAAATTCATAGAGTGCCTATCAGGAGAATTGCATCTGGTGTAATTGCTTGTAATGACCGCCAGCTTCAAGCAATTCGTCATGGCTGCCACTTTCTACAATTTTGCCTTTATCAAGAACGATAATTTTGTCCGCAGACTCGATTGTAGAAAGTCTGTGTGCAATCACGAAGGTTGTTCTGCCCTGTATTAATACTTCCAGAGCTGCCTGTATGGCTTTTTCAGATTCCGAGTCAAGAGCAGAAGTCGCTTCATCAAGAATAAGAATTGGCGCATCTTTCAACAGAGCCCGGGCAATAGCCAGACGTTGACGCTGGCCACCGGACAAGAGGAAACCATCATCACCTATCCTGGTGTCGAGACCCTCATCCAGCTCCTCAACAAAGCCCAGAGCATTGGCATTTTCCAGCGCTTTTCGGATATTGTCATCACTTGAGGTGCTTAACTCGCCATAGGCAATGTTTTCACGCACCGACCCATTGAATAGAACAACTTGCTGACTAACCAGCGCAATTTGCCTGCGCAGGCTTTGCAGGGTGATCTCGCTTGATGAAATTCCATCCAATACAATGTTTCCACTATTTTGCTGATAAAAACGCGGCACCAGATTGACCAGCGTGCTCTTCCCGGATCCTGACTTACCTACAATGGCAATTGTTTCACCTGGATTACAGCTAAAATTTATATTGTGCAGAACATGCCCGTCTTTTCCGTCATAGGTAAAACATACGTCCTGAAATTCTACCCGCCCTTCCAGCCTGTTAATTTCTTTCGAACCCAGGTCTTTTTCAGTATCTTCATCAAGGAGAACAAAAATCGATTGAGCCGCCGCCAGACCTTTTTGCACAACGGCATTAATTTTGGACAGCTGTCTTATGGGTTTCAGCATGGAGCCGGCAACTACGATATAGGTGACAAATTCTCCGGGACTCATCTGGGTCAGTACTGCCGGAGACATTGCAAACCACAACAGCAAAGATAATGCCGAAGCAACAAGCACCTGAACGACGGGAGTGCTGATCGATTGCACCAACATCATTTTCAAATTTTGTTTCAGGTTACGCTCACTTGCTTCGTTAAACTTCTCTCTGACCTGTTCTTCGGCACTAAATGTTTTAACTACTTTCATACCCTTGAGTGTCTCGGAAAGAATATGAGTAACATCCCCCATTGAAATTTGAATACGACTGCTGTGTTTACGAAATTTTTTCGATGCATAAACAACGACAAGGGAAATAATCGGCATAATCGCGACAAAAAGAATTGTCAGTTTCCAGTTCAGATACAAAAGGTAGCCAAACAGCGCCAGCACCAGAAAGCCTTCTCTGAGTATAACGGTGAGTGCATCGCTCACTGCAGCACTAATCTGGGTCACATTAAAAGTTACTGTGGATAACAGATGCGCACTGGTGTTCCTGTCAAAATAACTACTGGGCAAACTCACAAACTTTTCCATCAGCTCGGTACGAATTCGATGCACGACATGATTTGAAATATAGGCCATGTAATAGGGCCCAAGAAAACCACCCAGACCGCGAAAACCGACAATGATAATCAGCGTCAAGGGTATTCTCAGACGTTGTTCTGAGGAAATAGCGGCGCCTGAATTAATGGTATCTATTAGCCCCTCAAGTAAATCAAAGAACCAAAGACTGGCAGCAGAAAAAATAACGAAGCCAAATATGCCCAACAGAAAAAAGGGACGTAAGGGGCTCAGATAAGCTAACAGACGCTGATACAACGCAATAGCGCCGCTCTCATTTACTGGCCTCAAGCTCGAATCTGTGGAGTTCGTTGATGACATTATTCTGCGTCTGGCTCGCGAGTCGCGATATTCAGGCTACTGAAACCCAACTGGGCAACAGCATCCATCGCAGTGACTACAGACTGATGAGAAGTATTGGCATCAGCAGTAATAATCAGAGGGATAGTCACATCACCACCACTAACTTCAGTCACTGTCCTCATCAGGGTTTCAATCTGGTTGTTCACCAACTGTCGTCCATTCACAGAATAGTTGCCGTTTTCAGCTATCAGTATTTCAACGGTGACAGCTTCCTGCTCAGTCATTTCTCCAGTAGCTTCAGGTAAATTGATAAGCAGATTGGTATTTCTGGAAAAAGTAGTGGTTACCATAAAAAAAATGAGTAGCAGAAAAACCACATCGATCAGTGGTGTCAGGTCTACATTAACCTCTTCCTTCAAGCTGCGTTGAAATTTCACCAGGCTATTTCCGTAAATCAGCTTTAGTTGCTTTCTTTTATTTCCACACCACGGGAGGTATGCAGAGCATCCACCAATTTAATGGACTCCCTTTCCAGATCGATGACTAGGCTTTCAACCCGTCTGAGAAACATCCGGTAAAACATGAGTGCAGGAATACCGACACAAAGACCTGCGGCAGTAGTTATAAGTGCCTCGGAAATACCGCCAGCAAGGGCATTTGCATTCCCTGTCCCCTGAGCCATTATTTCACTAAATACACGAATCATTCCGAACACAGTGCCTAGCAGGCCGAGTAAAGGCGTAATAGCCGCGATAGTCCCCAATGTACTCAGATAGCGTTCCAGATCGTGAACTACATGACTGGCTGCCTGTTCAATGCTTTCAGTCATAATGCTGCGGCCTGACTTTGAATTAACAAGACCTGCAGCAAGTATCTGTCCCAGAGGCGAGGAAATCCGTAATTCTCTTAATTCACCGGAATCAAGCTGGTTGTGTTTAATTTTGCCCCACACTTCAGCAAGAACATTGCGAGGTGCAATGCGCGTTGGATTCAGGGTCCAGAATCGTTCAATCACGATAGCTATGGCAATAATCGAACACAGGATAATCGGCAACATCAGCCAACCACCGGCCTGTACAATCTCAAACACTTATATTAAGTCCTTATATTGTTCTTATATTGTTCTTATATTGTCATTACAGGTGTGAATATATTTAAAAAATCTGCGTATTTACAACACCTTATAAGCCACTCACTTTATCATAATACTGAGACTTACCATAACTGAAATGTTCCATTTTGATGCCTGATAACTTCACCTTAAGTGCCACAATCTGGGACGCTTTTCCCGAAATGTTTCTGGTGAAGTAAGGCCTGCTTGAGAAATACGAAAACGTACGCTTCCGCTTTCCGAAGTGTTAAACAGTTTTACCTCCAAGCGCTGATAGCGTGACCAGATATCAGGATGAGGATGATTAAATCTATTGAGATACCCGGTGGTGAAAACGCCATACCTGGGGTTGATCGCACGTATAAACGGGGCTATTGAAGAAGTGAGGCTGCCATGATGGGGCGCGATCAATAAGTCAGATGGCAATTTAACCCTGGCATCTTTTAATAGTGACAACTCCCCCGCCTTTTCCAGGTCGCCCGGCAACAGTGCACTGAATGAACCACTGGTGACTTTTAAAACACAGGACGCATTATTTCCTGCCTCGCCACTATTTAAGGGGTGTATAAATTCGAAATGAACTTCATCCCATACCCAATATTGTCCTGCAAGACATGGTGTCGCGGATAAATGACTCTTTTTTGGTTGCTCGCCTGTTATTAACAGAGCTGCTGGATAGAATCTATTAAGTGCTTCCAGTCCTCCTTCATGATCAATATCACCATGGCTAACAATGATCATATCGGGTTCACCTAAATTTAACTGACGCAAAAATGGCTGAATTATTCCGCTGCCAGCATTAAAACGAGGACTGAAACCAGGTCCGGTATCATAAATAAGCAGGTGCCTGGACGTCGTGATAACTGTAGCCAGTCCCTGCCCTACATCAAGTACATCCAGAATAAACTCCCCTCCTGGAGGTCTGTCTGGACGATAAAAACTACTGGCTCCGAGAATGATCAGTCCTGCAATTCGTGTATATAAGCCGGGTTTTAAAAATTGAAAAAGCATAAATCCTGATATCGCTGCCAACCACCAGTAAGGTAAAGTCGGAAATTCGAGCAGCATATAGTCCATTGACCTACTTATTTGCTCTAGCACATCGGTATAAATCGATAGCAGAAAATCAGGCAGAGTCAGCATTATTGAATAATTTTCAAAGCCTGCCAGAACAGTAAAAAGGTAAAGTAAACATAAGGGCACAACTACTAGCCCGATATAGGGAATGGCAATAATATTTATAAGCGGAGCCAGCAAACTTATCTGGGCAAAAAACAACAACATTACTGGCAGCATGCCAAGAAAGAGATAACTCTGACAGCGCACCAGGGATTTAATTTTACTGAATACAGTAAGCTCGTTTTCTTGCAGAGCATGGTAATAAAAAAGGATTAAGACAGTAACCGCGCTGAACGATAACCAGAACCCAGTTGACTGTGGCGCCAGAGGATCGAGGATAAGAATCAATAACAGGGAAAGACACAGGTTATTTAAAGGCGATACCTGACGAACCAGCAGATGACCCGACATCAAACAACAAACCATCATCAGGGCTCTTTGCACAGGCAGGCTAAAGCCTGCTAATGCGGCGTAAAAAAATGCTGCCAGTAATCCGCTTATTGCAGCAAGACGAGATACCGGGATTAAAATAGCCAAGCCCGGAATCATCCTGAACATAAGCATGGAAATATTGAAAATCAGGCATGCCACCAAACCGATATGCAATCCTGAAATCACCATCAGGTGATTTGTACCGGTATGCGTTAATAAAGCCCATTGATCATCAGTGATATGTGTACGATCACCGATCATTAGCGCAGCAATAAAGCCTGGTTCAGCCAATGGAAAAGTTTTCAGGTTTTGCTGGACCTTGTAGCGCAGCAAATTAATTTCAGAATAGCCATTTGAGCTAAAATGCTGATTCAACAGGATATTATCTGCTTCCGGTTTTACATAACCTGTAGCTGAAATTTTTTCCTGAAACAACCAGCGCTCATAGTCAAAGCCACCTGGGTTGGCGAAGCCATGAGGTCTTTTTAATTTCACCTGCAACACCCAATGCTGTCCGGGCATATAGGCATTGGACGAATAGTCATTGAGCAGAAGTCTCACTGCGGGATTTAAAGATTTATCGGGAAGGCAGTCTTGAAGTGCTACTTCTTCACATAATATCCTGACCTCAAAGATAAATCGTGTACTACCCTGCGCCTCCTGTGGCAAACCATTTACCAGACCTTGTACCCACAAGTCTTGCTGCTGCAGATGAATGGGAATAATAGTTCTATGATGAAAATGTGCCCAGCAAAGCAGCCAGAAGATGCCCAGACAGAATGAAGCGCCTAGAAGCAGTTGCTTAAAACGGTAAGAAATTAACAGTGGTAATAGAAACAAACACGTTATGGCGAGGCTGGGCAGATACGGAATGAAACCACCTGAAAATATGCCAAGGCCGAATGACAGTATCCAGGCGCGCATGTGTTCCCTGCTGTTGTTTTAACAATCAGCATAGTGCAGAAAATTCAAAAATGCAGATAAGTACAGGGCCTTTCTCGGAAATAGATAAAGGGAGCTTTTTCAAAGGGCAATGGACTGATCAACGCCGAGGAGGAATTTCTCTCTGGGATGACGCTATTACTCGTAACGAAGTACTTCTGCAGGGTCTACACGGGCAGCTGACTGTGCCGGGAGAATAGTAGCCAGCATGCTAAGTCCCAGGGAGATGCCACAAACAACAATCAAGTCAGTAATTTTAATTTGTGATGGCAGGTAATTCACCGGGTACACATCGGCACTGAGAAATTGCATATCAAGGATTACTTCTATCCAACTGACAATATCGCTAATCGTCAGGGAAAAAATAATGCCGAGAAGCAGACCCGCCAGGGTTCCAATTAGTCCGATATAAAAACCCTGTACCAGAAAAACATTGCGAACATTGCCTAATGACGCGCCCATGGTTCGTAATATTGCAATATCCCCCTGCTTTTCTTTTACCACCATAATCAAGCTGACTACGACATTGAAGGCTGCAACGGCGACAAGTAATGAGAGTAGTAATCCCACCAGAGATTTTGAAAGGCGGATATTTTCATAAATATTTCCATATTCCCAGGTCCAGTTGGCAATCATATACTGGTCAGATACCTCAGTTCGGATGCGGCGAGTTATCTCGTCTACATTAAACAAATCATCAACCTGCACTCGCAAACCATGGATAGTGTTACCAAGTTGATAGACGCGCTGTACGTCGCCAATATGTGCAATGGCAAGACCGTTATCCAGTTGCGAACCTACTTTGAAAATGCCACTAACGGTAAATCTTTTCGTCCTGTTGAATTCTCCAAGCGGAGTAATGCGCACAACTGTTGAAACAGCAGTGACAGAATCTCCTATAGTGACCTTCAGTGTTTTCGCCAGCTCTTCGCCAATTAGAATATTGTAGTCTCTGTCAGCGAGACTCGAATAATCTCCCTCGAGCATAAAATCCTCAATAATAGAGACATTTTTTTCTTCAAGCGGATCAATACCATTAAGGAGAACCCCCTTGCTGGCATTATTAGCAAGCAGCATTCCCTGAACCTGGAGAAAAGGAGCGCTGCCTGCAATGCCTTCAACGCTTTCCAGGCCATCTTGCAGTTCGGTCCAGTTCTCTCGCTCAAGCAGAACCTCATTGCGAGCACTATAAATTGTGATATGCGGCACCATGGCCAGTATTTTATTTTGCAGTTCCCGATCAAAGCCATTCATTACAGAGAGGACGGTAATAAGTATTGCGACACCAAGGCTCAAGCCAATGATGGACAGCAGAGAAATAAAACCAATCAGCAAGTTACGCGAACGAATGGAGGTGTAGCGCTTGCCAATGTAAACAGCCAATGGGGTTTGCATATCAGCCATCCCCAGCCAATGTTTCGGCCACCAGAACACCATTTTGCAATTGATAGGAAGCATCCATTTGGAAGGCAAAACCCGGATCATGAGTAACTACAACAAAACTGGTGGTGATATCTGCTTTAAGTGACTGCATTAACACCTGAATACTTGCAGCAGTATGCCCATCAAGATTTCCAGTTGGCTCATCCATAAGAACACAGGCCGGATCATTTATTAATGCCCGGGCGATAGCTACGCGCTGTCGTTCTCCCCCGGATAACTGGGCTGGCTTATGGCTAAGCCTGTCTTGCAGTCCAACTTTTTCCAGAATTATTTTTGCCCTGTGCATACATTCCTCAAAGGGTAGCCTGCCAATAATGAGTGGCATGGCAGCATTTTCCTGAGCTGAAAATTCGCCCAGCAAATGATGGAATTGATATACAAATCCCAGTGACTGGTTACGTAATTGATCCAGTTCTGAGCCAGCAAGTTTCGCCACATTCTGACCAAGAATACTCACAAGTCCGCCAGATGGTTTATCAATCCCACCAAGAAGGTTCAGTAAGGTTGTTTTCCCTGAACCTGAGGTTCCCTTGATAGCAACACTTTGCCCTGCCATCACTGAGAGGTTGATATCTTTCAACACCTCCAGTGTATTTCCGCCTTCTACGTAAGCGCGTGACAGATGTTCACAGTACAGCACGGGTTCATTCATAACGTAATACTTCTGCTGGAAGAATCTGGGACGCTTTGAAAGCCGGGTAAAGCGTTGCCAGGAAACTTATTATCAATGCGGCAGCACAGGTTAGCCAGACATCTGAAGACTGCAATGATGCAGGCAGTGCACTTATCACATATAAATCACCGGGTGCCAGAATTTCTTCGAGGGAGCTGAATAAGCGGGCAAAATTACTGGCAATTAAGATCCCGGCAAGAGCGCCGAAAAAGGTTCCCAGAATACCAACGACAGTGCCCTGAACGACAAAAATCGACATAACCGTTTTTCCGCTCGCTCCCATGGTACGTAATATTGCAATATCCGATTTCTTCTCTGAAACCACCATCACAAGTGTTGAGACAATATTGAAAGCACCAATGGCCACAATCATCATTAGCATAAACCAGGTAAGCAGCTTTTCCATTTTCAAGGCGCTGAAAAGACTGGCTTCAGTAACACTCCAGTCACTGCCGAAGAAGCTTCCCTGAGGAAAAGCTGACTCAAGTCTTGCAAGACTGCTGGCAACGATCTCTGCTGCCTGATCCACGTCATTGACGCGTAAACGCAGTTGGAGCTTTTCACTGACATCATTTATTCCCAAAAGCGTGAGGCTATCCTCAATATGGATCAGTGCCAACTCAGAGCCAATAGTAAACTGGGGATCAAAAATACCGGCGACGGTAAAACGATGCATATTCAAGTCAAGGGTATTATTGGCAGTAACTGCTGGCACAATCAGATTAACCGGATCGCCAGTATTGAGCCGTAAATTACCGGCCAGTACTCTGCCTAAAATTATTCGATTTTCCCCGGGGACCAGGGCACCTAGAGAGCCCTGCACCATATTGTCTTCTATGCTGGAGACATTGATTTCAAATGCTGGCGATATGGCTTTAATCTCTGTTACCTGATGATACCCCTGCTGACTAAGCATAGCTTCAAGAGCAATATATGGAGCTGCCCCTTCTACATCGGGTAAATCCTGTAACAACTGGACAGCATCCGGCCACTGATCAAACGGCGGCTCCACGGTGATATTGCCATGGGGTACGGTAATCAGCGTGCGTTCTCTCATAATGCCTTGAGATCCATTAAACACAGACAAGACAACAATAATCGCCAATACGCCAAGCGTAAGCCCGGCCATGGATATCAAGGCAGTAAAGGAAATAATCCGGTTATCTTTCTTGGCTAGCAGATAACGCAGACCTATGAGGAAAGGGGGAGACTTGAGCATGTCGGCATTAAAGCACAGTTGAAATTCATAGTAGCGAAAGAGAATTTAAAAGAGTGTTTAAAATAGCTGAGAACAGTTGGCAGGTTTTGAAGCGCAATCGAGGCACAAACTCCAACCTGTCTGGGTGGCAGAATTAAAGCTTATGCTTTACTTCTGCAATCTCCCAGACTATTCCTCATCAGTGAGGCTTCAGGAAACAGCTGAAAGAAATTAGTCCCTTAAATCAGCTTTCCAGTCTCGCCGTAATTTCTGAATCATGTCGTTTAATAAGACGCTGTACCGTCTTGAAACTGACGGGCATTATTGGCGTACTGACTTCAGCTGAAATTGCTCTGAGAGATTTGCCCTGCTTCTTCATTTCCAGAATCTTTTTCAGAACCCGTTGTTCCATAGGGTTTTCAATCAGGCGGCCATTAGAGTGAATCATATAGCCGAAAGGTCTACTACCACCCAGGAAGCGCCCTTTCTTGCGCTGGCTTTGTTTAACAGTCTTTATTCGTTCTGTGGAGCGGCGTCTTTCAAGGCTATGAAAGATTTTAAGGACGTCTTTAAATTTAGGTGCCAGTTCCAAA
>Ga0257114_1002141_pt1 | contig 13419 bp, 16 predicted proteins | sample SI112_10mmetaG_FD_190149 | JGI IMG/M metagenome (GOLD analysis project Ga0257114, IMG submission 190149) | Marine microbial communities from Saanich Inlet, British Columbia, Canada - SI112_10m | ecosystem: Environmental > Aquatic > Marine > Inlet | place: Canada: British Columbia | collected...
AGTGACGAGGGATGAAAGATTCCGATGTAATAAAATGTGTAACGCAACTGATGATTGTGTGGATTTGATGAGTAAAACACCAAATAGTGTTGCATCAGCAATTATTCACATAGTTTTGGGAAGTAAAGTTACAAAGGCGGAGATGTGTGAAAAGTGTTCGGTATCTATCCCAACACTAAATAAGATAGAGGGTATTATAAAAAAACACTTAGAGGTTAAAGATGTAGATTAGAAAATGACCAAGTTGTTTCTCTCTACACCATGTTATGGTGGCCTATGTTTAGAGAAGTATATGTCTAGTATTATTCAGCTTCAGCTACTTTTAATAAAAGAGGGAATTCAACTTTATCTCGATACAACCGAAAATGAATCACTCGTTCACCGCGCCCGTAATGTGTCAGTAGGTCGTTTCATGCAAAAAACTGACTGTGAATATTTTATGTTTATCGATGCCGATATACACTTCGACCCAGCATCAGTAGTCCGTCTCGTCAGGTCTGGACACGATCTTTCTGTCGCATGCTACCCCAAAAAGGTCGTCATGTGGGACCAAGCCGCCAAGGCTGTTAAGGGTGGTGACGACCGAGATATGTCGATGTTGTCTTCAAGTCTCGTAATCAACTTTGGAGCTCAAAATCGCCCCGTTGTGAATGGATTTATTGAAATTTTAGATGGTCCAACAGGTTTCATGGTTATTAAACGTTCGGTTTTCAAGACCCTAGAAGAAAAGTTTCCAGAACTCTGGTGTAAGAATGATCACCAAAACAGGGATTTTGACGACTACCACGCCGCCTTTGATTGTATGATTGACCCAGAGACTCGTAGGTACCTCTCCGAAGACTACGCATTCTGCCGCCGTTGGCAACAAGCTGATGGTAAAATATACGCAGATGTGAATACAACTCTTGGCCACGTTGGAAACTTACCATTTAGTGCTTGTCTCAATGATAGGCTTAAGGTTTAGAGTATATATACGACTATGAACCTTGTTACCATAATTGTTACCCGGTCGAAATCCTGTAGTGTGAAGACACTTCATTCCATTCTCAAACTCAATATTCACTGTATACAAAAAAATATTAATAATGAGATTGTGTATGTCAATGACGATCCTTATGAAAAGGCTGATATGATCCAAAAGCAGATGAAAAAATGTGATCGTATTGTTTTCATAGATTTTGGTATCGGTGTAGATGATGAATCATTGAATCAATGTTTTCAACCCCACGAGGGTGTGGGATGTCTGGTGTTCCCCGGGGTTAAGGAAGGTGTAGATTGGGAACTTTTCAAAACTAAAGTTATAAGTGAATCTAATGAACCTGTTAGTCAAATGGGTCTACACTTTGATACATCTATTGGTAAGAAAATCGCAGATGATATCTACATCGTGAACCAAACTTCTTCGTCTTGTTGGATGATGAACACTAAGAATGTAATTAAGAGTATCAAAGACAAAAAGTCTGGCTCTTGGAAAATTACCCCCAAAATGTTTGAAAAATTTAAAGAAAGCGGGACGAAGATTTATGCATTTTCAGCATCTAAGTTAACATTTATGTATACACATGAATGTATAAGTAACATCTTAAACGCCGCAGGTGTAAAAGTCAGTTAAAGTTTTATACACACATAAAAATATGTCTATCGGTAATAATTCACCACTTTACAAACACGTCGTGAATTATATCCACACCTGTTGGAAGAGTAAGGACTACTTCCCGGGACCCCAACCTATATCAATTGAACGCCGACATTTCCCAATTCTCAAGGGTGCAGAGTACCTAGTGTGTGAGAAGACGGATGGTGAGAGATATATGATGGTTGCCCTTATGTTCCAAGGTAAAAAGAAATGTCTCTTTGTCAACCGTTCGTTCAACATGTTTGAAGTCTCAATCAATCTGAAAAAAATGGCCTATGAGGGAACCATTCTCGATGGAGAATTGTACGAGAATACCCTCATGGTATATGACGCGGTTTTTGCCAATGGTGAACCAGTTTGGGATTTGAATCTGATGTTAAGATTGGAAGCGTGTAAGATTGTAACCGGGTCTATAATTTACATGAAAAGTGATAGATTCCGTCTCAAAGTCAAGACGTTTCATCAAATGAGGGACTACGACAAGTTCTTGGATGTGTACCTCCCCACCGTTACTCAACGTATCGATGGTCTCGTTTTCACTCCAGTGAATGAACCAGTTAGGATTGGAACCCATGAGACGATGTTTAAGTGGAAACCGAAGGAAAAGAATACGGTGGATTTTCTCATGAAGAAGGAACCTTCATGGGAAGTGCCGGGCACCGTTGGGGGTCCCCTAGCGTGGAGACTCTATGTCCAAGAAAAGGGAAAGTTGGTATTTGAATCTGAAGTTGCCATGGATCTCATGAATGAACCATGGTTCGAGGAGGGAGCTATCGTTGAATGTGATTTTGTAGATGATGGGAAACGTATGTGGTGGAGACCCCTAAAGAGGAGAACGGATAAGACGCATCCCAATAATAGAAGAACATTCTATCGGACGATTGTAAATATTAGGGAGGACATCAAGATTCAGGAGTTTTTAGATTGTAAACCATAAAGTAGAATCCAGCCTCTTCAGGTAATGGACATATTTTAATATCATGATCGTTTATAAAATGCCACTTGTTTCTACATTTTACAAATGATACATAGTGTCCATCATTTTGATCACCCTCGTGAAGCGCGGTCGCCACGAGATTATATTCAAATGAATCGATAATAATAGTCTCTATAATTTTGATGTTACTCTTGGTGTCAAATGAAATCATTAAAACTTGGGGGAGCTCCGAAAAGAGGGATCGCGTCGTAGCCACGTTGTGCACCTTACCCTCGGTGTCCTCAAAGTTTTCTAGTACATTCCAATCCATACTCTTCTTTAGCATCTCCCCCAACTCGTTACCATAGGAAGTCACCAAATGAACACTGAAAGGTTCTTCACTCGTTGACTTGCCACCGGGCCAAATAGTTTCTTGAACCTTCTTACCGTAAAACCACGGTTTTATGAAAGGCTGTGATCGTTCAAGAATGTCTATGATGCACAGTATTGCTTCCTGGACGTCGTGTTGCTCCCTAGATTTAAAACGTGGGAACTCTTCTCGGAATCTAGCTAGGAGTGTCAAGAGAGATAATTCTGGACGACCACTCGTCCAATAGACGGTGACAAATTTAGAATATACCTGGGTAAATCTACATTCCCCCTCGTACGGGTTTTTCAAAAAGTAGTTTGTGAGAACTGGTGTATGTAGAAGGCACTGAACAGCTGTATTAAAATAACAGGTGTTCCCAAGGTTGGTAAAACCCTTCATTACATTTTATCGATAAAAAAGGCTTAAGTAAATGACGCAAAGTATATTTGTTAAGTAAAAATCATAATGGATATTAAGCACATCACCGATACCATCCTCCCCTCCTTCGAGGCCCTCAAGACTGAAGAGAATATCGAAGTTGAAGTTCGCCTTGGGAAGCACAATGGTTCCCTCTTCGACACCAATGTCGGTAAGGAAACCTGGGAACGCGTCCTAAAGGGGTTGAAGAACTATGATGGGTGGGAGTCCACCAACTATACCGAGTCTGACGTGTACTATAACGATAACAGCAATGTGCGGATCACCTCCAACGAAGACACGGGGGAGCAGACAATGATCCAAAAGATCAGTGTCGTCAAGGAGGACTTCAAATGCGATCCCCTTGATGTGAGGGTGTGCATCGCTCGGGAGATCCCCACCTCTGGGGAGTATGAGATGGATAGAAAAAGAACCAAGGTGCGCCACTCTTTCGTGCGCAAGAACCTGAGCATCGATATGACCATCTCTTCGGGGGACAACGTCGATATGGACTCGGAGGAGGAGGCCTCATATCAGATTGAACTTGAGATTGTGAAGCCAGGGGACGTGGACTCCGTCTACAAGTTGTTCAACATCATCAATAAGGTTAATGACCTAGTGAAAATTATGTGAACCTAATATATGTTAGTTGTAGCGATTGTCATTATTTTAATAATTATATCAGTCGGTATTTTTATGATGTATAGACCCAGACCCCCGTTACAGGCCCTGATTCCGGATTCAAAATACCCAAAGGCAAAAACTATAAAAGTGGGGAAAACTGACCTTATTTCGAAGTGGGACAATCGGTATATAAATTTAATGGAGGTCTACGTGTACGGTAAAGATGGTAAGAATATTGCATTGAAAAAGCCCATTGCCAGTAATACACCTAATTACAAAGATTCGGTGTCTAAATTTAATGATGGTGACGAAATGACACTGGGTCATACGGGAGGTCATAAAGAAGATGACACTCAACCACAAAGGCAGTCGTTTGAGATTGATTTGGGGTCTATGCAGGAAATCCATAGTGTTGTTATAGTCGATCGATTGGGGTATCCAGGGCGTTTAGATAAAATCAAGGTTATGTTATTGGATGATGATCTACAAATTGTTGATAAGACCAGTAACCTTTCAGAAGCACAAGCTAAGAAGGGTTCTAAACATAAATATAACTTCGCTACAAAGAAATGGACAATAGAACCCGTAGATTGTGTAGGTAAATGGGGTGAATGGTCCCCGTGTTCTGCTGGTTGTGGTGATGGTACCCAAAAGCGTGATTGGATTACACTTAGAAAGGCTGAAAATGGTGGTAAGGCATGTGTATACGACCTCAACAAAGATGGATTTAAGACATGTAAGGGGGAGTGTGATGTAGAAATTTGTTATTCATGTGGTTTCGGAAACTGTAAAGTATTTAAGAACGGCACTTATAAAATTCATTCATTTCCAAACGACGCTATAAGTTCTATTAAGGTTCCAACTGGAAGGAAAGTTGAAGCCTGGTATCATGCAATCAATTACTATGGTGGTGGATCAAAACTCAACTTAGTAAAAAATACGGATTTATGCCGAGAAAACACTAATTTTAATAATCAAATTTCACACCTACGAATAAGTTAAAAGAACCATAAATAATATCAGTATACTTTAAGATGTTCTACATCATAGCGGGTATAATTGTGTTTTCAATGATCTACGAGAAGACTGTCAGGTCGGAGGAGGTGGATGTTTCTAAAAACTTCTATCTGAGCCAAGGTATGTCTAAGAAGATGTACAATCGGATGAGGGGGGACGGGGTTTCCGGTCAGGAGTTAAAAAAGTTCGTGCAATTGGAGGATAGGTTTCTCCAAGTTGAACGAAATTCAGTGTGTTCGGGGATGCCCCGCTTCATAGATGCCCTTACGCTTTCAGATTTAATAAAACGAACGTTCCCAAAGTATGATTTTTCCTATCACACGATACATCTCAAACAAACTGCGGAACCTGAAAAGATTATAAACAAGAGCATAAAGTGCTGATCATCTTCTTGTGCTTCGGGCTATCAATTCTGGTATAATTGTCCAGAATATACATAATCAATCTATTATCATCCTTCCTGTAATAGTCGTTAAACTCTATTTCAAGTAGGCTCTTATGTTCTTTACCGTTTCTCCCAATTCTAATATAGTCGGCTGCCACGTAGATTATGCCATCTAGAAATTCCTCCCTAGCCATCTCCATCCAGGAGTTTGTACGGGTCCCCCATGTCCGTGTATCATCATTTACCCGGACACCGTGATTATACTTTCTCAACCCTAGTTCCAGCCGGGAAAGAAGTTCTTCCGCGGGCGGCTTTGGCGACAGTGTTCCACTTCTTTCGTGCATTATTTACATTCATATTAGCTCTAAACTTTAACCAATATTTTCTATAGTCGTCCAATTTCTTTTTGGTTGGGGGGTTCTTTTGGTTCATGGCGTAGTTTGCAACCGCGCGACGATATGAACTTTTCAAATTATAGGCGATACCCGTAACGTTTGCGGTGTTCATGTAAAACTTCTTTTCGAGTTCCCTCTTTCTCTGCATTTTCCACTGAGAAACCATATTCTTTTTGATGGCATCGACATCCTTCTTGAAAGGGACACCCTTTTTGTTAACCTTTGAAATAGAGTTTATTTCCTTCTTAACATTCCTTACATCTTGGTTCAGGGAAGGTTTATATCTCTTCATCCATTTGTCCCCATAAAGTTTGGTGAGATCCTTTCGGATAGAGTTATCATTGAGTCGTCTCTTCCTAAGAGCATTTTGTTGAATCATAGTCCGCTCTAAATTTGCCGCAAAGTTATTATTGTTATTATTGTTGCTATTTGGGGACTTTGGCTTTGGCTTTGGCTTTGGCTTGGCGAGTTCGTTCCGAGCCTTCTCAATCTTCTTACATATAGAAACTTTGGTTTCTTTAGGGTCTATGGCTATGTTTAGGATAGTCGCGACACGGATGAGTTCCTTTTTGGGATAATCGATGCACGTTTTTTTACCAACGCGGAATTTAGAACCCGTACCCGCGAGACGTACATTTTTACCACTGTTCTTAAATGTGACGTTCTTTTTGTTATTTTTGGCTTCAATCTTTTTACATATCTCCACCTTCGATGTTTTTTTGGTTATGTCTACGATACCCATTTTTTTGGCCATGTCTAGGAGTTCAGCCTTTTTTAGACTCACACACTTTTTTGCACCAATCATGAACACGAGGGCGCGGACTTGACGCCCACGTGGTTTGGTCGCTTTGGTGGGTCGAGCACGGGGCATTGTGATTTTCGTCGTCTTTTGAGCCTTTTTGGGAAATACACCTGTCACATTGATGAGACTATTTCGATATAAAATCTGAATAAGTTCCCCACCTGCATTGTAGGCCTCCATCATGTCCTTGGGATTCTTGGCTCCCGAAATCTGTATGTTTCCAGATTTGGACAGAATGAACTTATGATTCTTGAATGTCATATACAAGAAGGGAGCCAACTCGGGTTCGTAGGAAACGTAGGATATTTCATACTTATTTTGAAGTCTCGCAACTTTCACCATGTCCGTGAATATACCATTGAACATAAAGGTTCCACTGAGATTGTTGTACTCAAATGGATTGTATAAGAATGATTGTTTTTCTGTATACTTCCCTACGACGAAATTTCGAATAAGCTCAGCTTGATTGGAAATATCACTTCCAATGAAGCCCCCTGAAAACCGAATCTTACCGTTTCTATAGATGTTCACGGTGCCTCCCTTAGATTCCATGTCATTAGAGATTTTCAATTTGATTTGGACGGTAGAAAAGTTTAGGTTTATATTTCCCTTTGGTCCGTAATTTTTTGTGTGAGAAAAACCAGTCTTAAATTGACCGTACACACCGCGAAGGTCTTCAGTGTCTACATAAAGACCTTCACTAATGGGAGTTCGACCAACTGGTGGTCGCATAAGTATGGCTTTAAGATCTACACGATTCCCCGGTCCAAAATTCCTGTTTACTGTGGCATTAAACATCCCTAAATTTAACTTACTCAGAGTGACGGGTACAACTTCTGGCGCACCCACCTCATTCAAAAAATTTTTCATTTCGTTTTCGTTATTTAAAAATTCAGAAAATTCACCATATTTGGTATCGTTTACAATATTTCTTTCTAGTCGAGGGGGGAAAGAAGAATTACTTGGTGTGATCTCAACACCAGAACTTCGTATAAATTCCCTGGCCTGTTGGCTCATATTACTATTGGTGAGTATTTTTTTTTTAAAAGTTATCTGAGAACTCCACGGCGTCTTCGGAGATTACATCTAACCCATATATAATTGGTTGCTTGGGGTAGGTCCTACCCTTGTAGGTTACAACCTCATCCCTTACTTCAATTTCCCTAGAACTGAATGGACCGGCATAGAAGTCCTGGTGAAATTTATGTTTCCCAAGGTTATTCGCTTGGCAATGTTGATTGAACACCACTATAAACATCTTCTGTGGGACGAATAGGTCTGCACCAAAGTTGACATTTGTAGACTCTAGGAAGTTCGTCAGGGTACTCGCAACCATCGCCACCTGTTTCTGAATCTTCTTGAAGTATGCAGGTACCACATTCCAAATGTCCTTGTCGTTGTACTTTCTCGAGTATTCAAGATACGCTTTGACGCACTTGTATAAAATGATGGGCAACTCCTTATCAAGCTTCTTGTCCAACTGGGGGTCTGCGTCCTGCACCTGTTTACTGAAGTTCCAAGGTAAAATACGGCGGAGAACGGATCCAGAGTTATCCTTCCAATTTGGAACTTCGTTACCACCCAGTACTCCTGGGACAGTCCATTCAAAAGACATAGCAGTCTTATTCTTCACCGCGATGGAAACATCTTCCCCCGAAACGATGGACTGGAACTCCGCCTGTTCTAGGGCTAGGTCACCTTTGACCTCTGGGGCGATGAACATGAAGGAGTCCTTGATCGCAGAGAGTCCAAACTTCTTCTCGATGTTGTTCGAGAGGGTCCCAACGTCTTCACTCTCGTAGAACTTCTTGAACACCTTGGTGATGAGGGTGGACTTTCCGGATCTCGCGATACCCTTGAAGAATGGGATAACCTGCCACGAATCCATATCGTTCACATCGAAGCAGAGCCGACCACCCATGACATAGGCCCAATTGCAAACTTCCTCCTCAAATTTCTGGTACCTCAGTACACTATCAAAGTAGGGGGTTGGGATGTCCTGCCACCTTTCGATGTCCGGGAAGTCGTCAAACTGCTGGTCAAAGTACTTACACGCCACAATGGTGGGGTCGAGGCACATAAACTCCTTACTCTTGTAGGGATAGAACCGACAATCGTATATATCTTCCGCGATATACTGTTTACCAACGAATACACCGTTTCTGAAGGACCAAACGTGTCGTCTCTTCTCGATCTGCGGAAATTGGTGATCGACACACTTTGACACATTTTCAATTACATCCCTGAATACTGAACCTCTACTCGTGAAGTTTTTCCAGTTGTTGAAGTCGTCATCCTTCTGTGAGAGGGAGTGTACAAAGTCCTCGATGGTAAACTTTGGGTTCCATGCACGCGTTCGAAACCCTTCGATGGTCTTAATTTCTTCACAACAGTATCCCTTGTATCGTCTGTACCCAGACTTATAGGTCTGGTCAAGGGTGTAGAGTAGACATTTCTGGAAGGGGGTGGCACTCTCAATCTCATCTTCATCCATAGTGGAAGGATCTGCACTTGTGGTGATTTGGGGTATCGCGGTGGGGTTGACGACACGCTCAAAGGATGTATAGTGCCTTCGGATATTTTCATATCCATCATTTACCTGTTTGAAAACATTATTAACCCTTTTAATAAGGGGGACTTCGACATCATCGGATTCCTTCTTATGAAGCTTCGTTTCCCGGATATAGTTCTTTAGATCGGAAAGAAACCTTCGATGTCGATTTTTGATATCTTTGATCGCGAGTATGTCTATCCTCGATGGTTCGGGGTTACCCTCAATACTGAAATTATCAGGATGAATGTACTGTCTGTACCCCAACTCACGGGCGTTCCTATAATCACCCGTCCTCAGGTCCCATCGAAATTCCAAGGAATCAACCGTCCTATAAATTTGTTCCATATTCATCGAACGGATTTGTTGCTTGTGAAGTTCCGCCAAAGCTTCATAAGTATTAGGTTCCTTGTCGATGAAGTGGGTTTCTTCCATTTATATTTACTATACTTTATTCCTTAAGCATTTTGAAGCTTGCTCAAAATCTTTATGAGTATTTTATTTTGGTTCTGTAGTTGAAGACCAATGTTGACTAGGGCTGTACATACTGTATCCCCTTCTGGGGTAGCGAGTAGAGAACCCATAAATTCCGCCATGTCAATTCCCTCTTCAATTCCATGATCTTCGAAAAGATCTTCCTCCTCTTCGGTTTCCGTGTCGGATACAATTTCTCCTTCTTCGATTTCAATTTCTTCTTCAGGCTGTGACGACATTTAAACTTGACTGAGAAAAATTGGATCGCGAAATTTCGCAGAATTATTTTCTCTGTATATAGTACAACAACTCTCAAAATGGCCGGTGGTCTCATGCAACTCGTAGCGTACGGCGCCCAGGATGTTTACCTTACCGGTAACCCTGAGGTGACCTTCTTCCAGGCGAAATACAAGCGCCACACCAACTTCGCGATGGAGAACATCGAGCAGACCGTCAACGGTACCGCCTCCGGTGGTGGCCGCGTGTCCGTCACCGTTGCGCGCAACGGTGATCTCGTCGGTGACATGTACCTCGAACTCAAGTCGAAGGCGGCCGACTCCAAGGTCGCGTGCTGGGTCGCGGAGCGTGCGATCAACAACGTTGAGCTTTCCATCGGTGGTCAGCGCATCGACAAGCACTACCAGAAGTGGTGGCGCATGTACTCCGAGCTTTACTTGGATGAGTCTAAGAAGCTTGCGTGGGGTAAGATGACCACCGCGGCGGACACGAAGACTGTCTACCTCCCCCTCATCTTCTTCTTCAACCGCAACCCAGGACTCTACCTCCCCCTCATCGCCCTCCAGTACCACGAGGTCCGCATCGACTTCGACCTTGCGTCCGACTTCGGTACCTACCTCTACACCGACGTCTTCAAGGTATGGGCGAACTACATCTACCTCGACACCGAGGAGCGTCGTCGCTTCGCCCAGAAGGGCCACGAGTACCTCATCGAGCAGGTGCAGCACACTGGTGTCGACACCGTCGATTCCACCAAGCAGGTCCGCCTCTCCTACAACCACCCCGTTAAGGAGCTCGTGTGGTGCTTCTCCAAGCCAGCTGCGGTGAGCTCCCTGTGGAACTTCACCACGCGTTCTGACAGCGCGAACGTCGTTATTGAGTCCGACCAGACCATCGCGACTTCCAATGCGTTCATTGCCCCAGCTGCGCAGGGTTCCCCCCTCCTCAAGCTCGGCACCGATGGTGGTAACGAAATCTATTCGGAGGAGGTCGCCGGTCCCCTCGATACCTTCAAGCTTGTCCTCAACGGCCAAGACCGCTTCAAGGAGCAGAAGGGTAAGTACTTCAACCAGGTCCAGGCCTACCAGCACCACACTGGCGCCCCCTGCCCCGGTATCTACTCGTACTCCTTCGCGCTCAAGCCAGAGGAGCATCAGCCAACTGGTACCTGCAACTTCTCGCGCATCGACAACGCGCAGGTTGCGGTCACCCCAGTTGCGGCGCAAAATGGCGCGACCTCCATGCACATGTTCGCGACCAACTACAACGTCCTCCGCATCCAATCGGGTATGGGTGGCCTCGCGTTCTCCAACTAAATTGCTTACCGCATTTTAGTAAATAATTAAATAAAACTTCATTTTTAAAATGCACAGTACCAATGCTGTTTAAAAATGATTAGCACGCCTAAGTTGACCTATATTTTTTTGTTTTCTAAACTAAAATGCGCAACTTTTCACGTGCCGAATTGATTTCTACTCTGTCTATGATGTTATGCACCGTAGAAAATAACCCTGATATGGAAGTTCGTAAAACTATGGCACTGTCTATCTTTGAGGTTACAGTCAGTTATTACAATCTTCTCACACAGGAAAAGGGTGATAAGAAACTCATTCAGACCTTTTATGATAAGGCAAAAGGGCGTAGTGATTCCAGATTTACAAAGTATGTTCATAAATTCGAAGAACTTACTAGGCCGCCGCCGCCACCCCTGCGCCGATCGGCCCGGCTACTTAAAAACTAAAATTTATATTGAAATATCATGATAGCTGTAGGTCAAACCTACGCCATCGGAAGACAACGCACCTATCGACAACGAAAAAAAGCTGAGAAAAAACCATGTATGGAGAATGCTGACGCACTTTCATGTGCAATTCGCCATACAAGATGTTTGGGGTGTCCGTATAATAATTTTTTTAGACCCGATAGGCCCTCGTTTCCATCTAAGGCGAAGCTTCGCGATTTAAAAAAGGGCTCCAGCGACGGGGCCACCAAAGATTCCCAGGGGTGCAGTGAGTATAGTACCGAATAGCCCACCCTTGTTATTTTTATCACCCGACTGGGTCATCAATAGAAAGGATAGCGACATACAGCATAGACATGCGGCCATGCCACCCATCATCATAAGATCTGGATTCATTTACTATATACATATAAAAAAATACCCACCCTTTCCTGAGAAATCCGGGTGCATTAGTCGTTAACCTAAGTCGGGATCCATTAGTATAAAGTAAATGATCAAAAAACTTTTCGACCTTTTTGTGAAAGTGGAAAAACCCATGTTGGGGCGTTGGAAAGTTAAAACATGTGAGGACCTGACCACATCTATAAACTCCGTCTACCAGAATAGAGACCATTGTGGTGACATCATCTGCAAGACCCCGAAGAAGGCTGTTGAATATCATGGATTAAAAAAGAAAAACAATAAGTAAGTATGTACGAAGTTTACACTGATGGAAGTTGCCTGGGGAACCCCGGTCGTGGTGGGTGGGCCGCCATTGGGGAGGGTATGAAACTCGGGGGAAATCTGAGGAACACTACAAACAATGTAATGGAAATGACAGCGGTTGTTAAGGCTCTCGATAAGTGTTTGGAATTGGGAATCCTTTCGGTGCGTATTTTCACGGACAGCAACTATGTGAAACAGGGAATTACCACGTGGATCAAAAACTGGAAGCGGAATGGGTGGAAGACTGCGTCAGGGACGCCCGTGAAAAACAAGGAACTTTGGATTGAGATTGACACCCTCACCCAAAAAATGGAAATCGTCGAATGGAAGTGGGTCAAGGCCCACAATGGAAATTCTCAGAACGAGGCGGTTGATGCCTATGCGAGGGAGTGTGCAAATATTCTCAGCATTTAGTAGATATGGGTGAAGAGGATGTGCCCCATTGTTGGTGCGACAAACAGGAAAAGCTCTTAGTCAAATGGGCAGAAAAGGCGGCTGGATATCGCTGGCTCCACAATCACGCGAGATTACACTTTAAAAGACAAAATGATATGATGGCCTACCCAAACATAATCATTGCGAGTTTAACAGGGGTTGGTGGTTTTGCTGTTTTAAATCCGAATGGCACAGTCGAAGACACCGATACACAAAGAAGGATTGTAATTTTCCAGTATATATTCGCGTTCCTAAATGTGGTTGGCGGTATACTCGCATCAATAAGTAAGTTTAGTCAGAGTGAGAGTCTATCACATGCACATTCTCTCATGTGTATTCAGTACTCGAAGTTTTACAGAAACATAGACATGGAACTGTCTCTGGATAAGAAGCATCGTGTGGATGTACTCGAGTTTGTTTCAAAGGCAAGGGATGAGTACGACAGGCTTTTAGAGGAGGCTCCGGATATCCCGGGTATTTCCATACACGCTTTCAATGATAAGTTTCCAGAGAAGGAAAACAAACCGGATGTATGTAACGGTCTCAGTATTATCATTTGTGAAGATCCGACACCAAGACGGTGGTTCAAACAACGGAAAAGTATGGATTCTATACAGAATCTGGGGGAAATTAATGTAGTGTAATAGTATATGAATAAACAACTCACCGTTATACTGGCTGTGACGGTTCTGTTTGGGTACCTCTACAGTCGAA
>Ga0257114_1002143_pt1 | contig 13414 bp, 15 predicted proteins | sample SI112_10mmetaG_FD_190149 | JGI IMG/M metagenome (GOLD analysis project Ga0257114, IMG submission 190149) | Marine microbial communities from Saanich Inlet, British Columbia, Canada - SI112_10m | ecosystem: Environmental > Aquatic > Marine > Inlet | place: Canada: British Columbia | collected...
AACACCAGAAGACATCTTACCATCACCTTCTTCACCTTCAGGTGCGTTTGGGTCCATTTCTTCTTCTTTGATTATTTTTTTAACTAACTTTTCTAAGTCTTGTTCTGTTAATTTTACAATTCTTTTTTTCATTTTATTATATATTATATTATATTATTTATTTGCTAGCTGCTTTTTGCTTAAGCTGCTGCAAGCTGCGCAACTTATATATAAATACTTATAAGCCACGTAAAGTTTTAGCTAAGTTCAACTGTCTATAAGTTTTTAAGTCCCTTTTACCTAAACCTTGAACACCTTTCTTACTAGGGTCTTTATCTTTTTTCTTAAGTTGGGACATCTTTTGTCTAATATCAGCTGAAGTTAATTTTTGGTCTTTTTTAAGTCCCATTTTTTTTCTAAGTGAACCAGGTTCCTCAACAGCGTTTTTAATCCAATCTTTTTTTTCGTGAACATCATCCATATAAGAATCATACCCCTCTTCCATTTCTTGTTGTGGTAGATAATCAAATATTTTTTCACCATAAATTTTAAATAATCTTTTTACAATAGCTTCAGGATTTTTCCTTAAGTATCTAATTACTATTGGCGGAACGTCATCAGCGTATTTACCAAACATAGAAGAGATGTCTCTTTCCCTTGGGTTTGATGTATAATCTTTACGACTTCCAGCACCACTCATTTCAAAGTCAGTTCTATCTTCGTTAATGTTGTTTAGTTTTTCTTCTCTAACAACTTTTTTAACCATTCTTTTTAATTCTCTTTCTGATATAATGTTTTTCATAATTTATATATTTTAATCATTAAAATTTTGACCACTGATAGTTTCATATAATTTTATCACTCTTTCATCAAAACCATCTAAAGCACTAAGGTCATACTCAAGTCTTTTAATTAATGTTTTAGCTTCATCAGTAAGTGACACACCATCCATTTCTATAGCCTCCATTACTTGTTCAAATACTCCAACACCTGGTGCTCTACCATGACTTAATTTGTAACCGGGTGATATATATAAAACCTCATCATATAATTCAGCTAACTGAGGATGCTTCTCTTCAAATTCATCGAAAGCTGCCATATGAGCCCTTTCATCATCATACATAGGGTCATTTTCATAATCATCTCCATAATCATCTTCTTTGATTATTTTTTTAACTAACTTTTCTAAGTCTTGTTCTGTTAATTTTACTATTTTCTTTTTCATTACAATAAAAATTTGTTTAAATTATCTAATAAGTCAGAATCATTCTCAATTACTAACTTTGTTTTATTATCTTTTGTTGATTCCATATAAGGTTTCAAATCTTTTTCACTTGAAGAAATCCAAGAACCTGGTGTTGATGGTGATGTAACAATATCCCAACAAATTAATTCAAAATCATCTTGTACCACATTCTTACCATTTTCATTTTTAAGTGAACCAACACCCCTTGATGAGATTCCAACAGTCCAACCTTTTCTAATCATATTAAGAACTTTGTCACCTACAGATGAAATAATACCCGACTTAAGGTAACCTGGAGTTGTATCCAATTCCATTTTACCCATAAGTGTTCTACCATTCCACCAAATCTCTGAAATCATATGTGATACTCTATCAGCATCAATAATAGAAGATTCAGGGTGGTTTAACTCACCTAGTGAAGTTCCCATGTCAATAAATTCTTGGTATCTTTTTGCCTCTCTTTTAAGGATTTCTTCGGGATAGACTCTCCCGTTTTTATTTTCTACACCCCATTTTTGGAGTACAGCATATATTTCTATTTTGTCTGGTAAAGAACCGTCTTGACCTAAAACTAGTCCTGATTTAAATTCGTTAATTAAATTGTGGTTTGAACACACCCCATCTTGGCAGGTTAGTTCAGACGATACAAATCCAGAATCGTACTCTACTAGGAATCCATAACCTTCTTCACCTGGTTTTAATATTTTCATATCTATACTTTTTCTATAAATATGCTAATAAACCTTATGTTTTAGGTTTATTAATAAAAAAAAGGGCAAAAAGCCCCTTTAATTATTAATCAGTTTGTGGACCATTACCATCTAACCAATTCGCTTTATCTATTAATTCAGCTTTATTAGCTTTTGGTTTTGGTTTTACTAGTTTAACTTTTTCTCTTAAAAAATTTAAAATTCTCATCTTTTTCAAAAACATCGGTTATTATTTTTTCTGATATACTTTTTACCATTGGAATCATTTTATCTGAATTTATTGGTAATAATGGTTCTTTTTTAAATAAAGTAACCTCCACTGACATAAAACTTCTTTTATCGTAATTAACACCTGAAGAAGCCATATTAAAATCTACAATAGATTTATCTTTATAAAAATTATTATCATCTAAAACTTCAAATAATTTTTTCTTAACTCTTTTAGATTTTCTTTTTAAAATAGAATCATAATCTTCAATACTGGAATCTTTAGGTTTACCCCAAGCAGATATTTGAATATAAACTGACTTTGGGTTTTTGTTATCTACTGTCCCTGATTTTATGTTGTATTGGTGTTGTGTATCTATTTTCATTTCTTTTCCTCTTTTCATTAATAATTTTAGTTAACGTTCATAGACTCTAGAGTCTCGTTATATACAGTTTGTAACATACGTAAAGCGACACTGTATGGGTCACAATTAGAAGCTGGTCTACGGTCTTCAAAATAGCCTTTACCATCGAGACTTGATTGAGCAGGTATTCTAATACTAGTATCCCTAGTACTATACCCATAACTAAAATCGTCTATACTAGAAGTTTCATGTTCACCTGTCATACGTTTATCGTTGTGTGGGCCATAAACATCCATATGTTCTTTATGTGTTAAAGCTAACTTTTCTACAGAATCTTTAATTAACCCAAGACCACCTTCTTCTCTCATTTCAGGGGTTGAAAAATTAACGTGACATCCTGAACCATTCCAATCACCTGTTTTAGGTTTTGGGTGGAAAGATACCTTAACTCCGTTTTCTTCTGCCACACGTTGTAAAATGTACCTAGAAACCCATAATTGGTCTGAACCCTCAAGAGACGTTACAGGTCCAATTTGGTATTCCCATTGACCTAACATAACTTCAGCATTGATACCTGAGATATCTAGACCCGCTTCAACACATTTTTCTAAATGTTCTTCCACGATTCTTCTACCTGTGATATTATCTGCTCCAACACCACAATAATAATCTCCTTGTGGTCTAGGTTCTTCTTTTGGTCTAAAACCAAGGGGTAACCCTTCACCTTCTTTAAAGTTTGGTTTTGTGGTTAAAGTGTATTCTTGTTCCCAACCAAACCAATTAGCTTTTTCTAGGTTATCTTTAGAGTCCATCATTTTGTTCTCTTTCATAAACTCTCTTAATTCACCTCTTTTATTTGTTGAATGTAAGGTTCCGTCTGGATTTAATACTTCACAGAAAACTATGTGATGATAATCACCTCTAAATGGGTCATTACAAGAAAATACAGGTTTTAAAATACAATCAGTATTTTCTCCTTTACCAGCTTTAGCTTGTTTCGTAGAACTACCATCAAAAGACCATTTAGGTAAACCCCAAACAAACCCTACCTTCAACATCTCAGCATATTTTCTAATATCTATATCTTCAGGTTTTACAACTTTAGTTTTACTTCTTAATTGTTGTGGTTGATTTCCGTCCAACCAAACGTATTCTAAAAAAACTTTTTTCATTTTTATTTTTTATCAATTGTTATTTGTTATTAATTATACTCATTTTAAGTAACAAAAAAAAGCCCCCTTAAAATAAGGAGGCTTTTATATATTTTTATCCTACATTAGGTTCTTTTGGTGGGTCATCTTTCTTACCCCCAAAAACTTTAATCACATCTAAAAATTTACCACCGAATACATAACCCCCAAATAGCACCATCGCGTATTCTAAGGCTTCGATAATAATCTTAAATTTATCTAAATCTAAATCATTATTAGATTTGTGTAAACCAGCTACCATTAGAAATCCTAATGTAATGTAATACACTACAACAGATACTAATAGATAAACTCTACCTTGTGACCATTTACCTCTTTCTCTTAACATATCTTTAAACATAATTATAAAACTTTTTAAATTTGTTATTTACTCAATAAATATCCCGAAAGTTTAATAGCGGTATATTTTAAAGAACTGTGAGCTTCGTCTGAAAGTTCTTCTTTGTCTAAAACAAAATCAGTTCTCAACAAACCAATCGCCTTTTTATTTAACCCGTAAATAGCGTATTGGTATGTAGACTTAACCCCGTTCTCTAGAAGAGAATACTTACAAGCACTCTCAGGGTAATTTTTTTCAACATCATAACAATGAAACTCTTTATTTTCCATTAAATTTTGTAAAGTAACTAAACAAGCCGATACAGGTATATTTAACATACTCCTCTGTGTTCTGGATACTCCAGGTTGTACTACCTCATAAGAACAAGATAATTTTTGCATTGATTTACCTGAATAATATTCACCACCATTATGGAAAGAAAAAATAGAAACTCTATCAGCACCTATCTCATCTTTTATCTCATCTAATTTTGTGATTATTTCAACATCCTCTTTAACGGTCTGAACTATGATACAACTATTATCTTTTTTACGAGCGTCTAATCTGTGTTTAAGCCATATGGTTAATAATGTCCCACCCACACCTATAATAGTAGTAAAAATTGGTATTAAAACTTCTAACATTGTCTGATTTTTTTATTAAGAATTTAATTTAAACTCTTTTTTAACTCATACAACTTTAAAACATTTTGATTAAAATCGCCGTTATCTTCCGACATTCTGTATATAACATCTTTAGTATCTAGCAATTTTTCTTTAATTTTAGTATTCTCTCCGCTTTCACTTAAATGTTTATTAACAAGGGTTACCGTTTCTTTAACTAGACTTGACACTAAATTTTTAATGGTGTCTTCATTGTTTTCACGTAAAACTTTTAATATATATTTTTCCTCTTCGTTTAATGAATCTTTATATTTTTCATTAAATTTATTTATCGCAATATTTAAGAATTTTTTAGGATTAATATCTTTCCTAATTAAATCTTCTTCTTTTGATTCACTTATATTTATTTTATCTTTTACCATCCACTCAGTAACAAATTTTCTTGATTTTTGTATTTTTTCTAAGTTATGGATATTTTTTGGTGTTGTTATTAGATTTTGTAAGTTACTATATAACTCATTAGTGGTAAAATCATGGCTTTTAGTGTCCATATTAATACTTTCTAATATTTTATTTAATTTTTTTATTTCTGACTTTAAAGATTTCTTACCTTTAAAACCATCAAATAGAGAAATAGATTCATTTAGATATTCATTAGCTAAGATTTCACTTTTAAAGTTTTTAGTTTCAATGTTTTTAAAAACAATAAAGGCTGTTTTTAAAGTTTCACTCTCTTTTAATGTGTTTAGAAATTTTTTGTATAAATCTTTACCATATTTAACCAACACATCATCCTCTGAAGAATACGACTCAATTAATTTTAAAGTAAATATATTTTTTATTGTACCAAAATTCATAGTATTATTTTTAAAATAAATATGCCTTAATTTGTAAGTATTTAAATTTAACTATTTTTTTCTCCATCTAAAAGGTCATCGATACCTTTAGTCATCATAGAAATATCCTCATTCTTCCTTTTACCTTCCATTAACAACCTATCTATAGTATCTTCATCTCCCCTAAAACTTTCACCAAACCCACCAGAATCACCCCCAGCATCATCACCGAATCCACCCCCAGCATCATCACCGAATCCACCTCCAGCATCATCACCGAATCCACCTCCAGCATCATCACCGAATCCACCTCCAGCATCACCGCCTTCAGTGGGTTCACCTTCACCTTGGTCCATAGGTAACTCACCGTAAAGTTTATCTATCTTTTTAAAGAACCCAGTGTTTTTAATGATATTTGGTGTTTGTTCAAGTTCAGCTGAAGCTGCCTTTTCTAACCTTTGTTGTTCTAAATCTTCTAATATTTCATCAGAAGACCAATTAAATATATTCTTTTTAGCCCACGTATGTGACGTTGGTGCTATACCCCCGTCTACGGACGCAACTAAATCTTTATAAAGTAATACTTTTTCTTTCCATTGTTCTACCTTTAACATTTCACCTTGAGTAGATGGGTTGTTAAGTGATAATTTAAAATTATTTATTTCATCATGAAAACCTAAAATATATAAATGAATAATAGCGATTTTATTTAATTCTTGAATCATCGCTTGTTGAATCCTATTAATAGTTCTAGCAAACCTAATATCCATTAAAGCTAAATTTTTACCTTCACCTGTTGGTTCTTCAAAACCTAAGAAAGTTTTTGGTACTCTAAGTGCAGTAACCATTTTTCTTTGGATAAACTGTATATCAGCTATTTGGTCTAAGTTTGTTGCCCCAGGAAGTGTCTCAATCGGCATTGAAGCGTTAGGGTCTCTAACGGGTACAAAATAATCTTGGTCTACAGCTAAAGTATTATATCTAACATCAGCTTGACCGGTTTGATTATCCGTTGTTTGTGTTCTTTTAAATTTATTTGCAACTTTTTGTACATAAGACTCAACATCAGCATCATCTATATTACCAACGTAAACTTTAAATACCCTTCTTTCAGGGGCTCTTGTTACACGATAAACTAACATAGCGTCTTCAGCTAAAAGTAATTGTTTCCATATACGTCTAACCTTTTCCAAAACAGATGTACCATAAGGTAATTTCCTATCATCACCTAATAAACGAAAGTGAGCAACTTCCCAAGCGTTAAAATCTAAAGACTTATCTTTCCAAATAAAACTAATATTTTTCTTTTTTGCTTCACCATTTACCTCATCATCATTTCTTTGAAAAGGAAATGAATCACCCTCTTTCCTTTCAATATCTATATTAGTTAATTGGTTGGCCCCAATAATACCATCTTTATAATCTATTTTTAGGTAAACAAAATTATCACCATATTTACAAGTATTTCTTGTCCACATAGGTAAGTTTGAGTGTATGTCTAAAACATTAAAAAACAAATCTTGTAGAATTTTTTTAATCCTATTAGAGTCTGAATATATTGACATTATTTGACCTTGTTCATTTAAAGTACAAGACTCCTCTGCCATAATATCTAAAGCCACAGCAATTTCAGGTGTAAACTCCATAGCTTCATAATCCATATAAGAAGCAATTCTAGAAGTTTCATAAAAAACAGATTTTTGATAGAGTTCATTATCTACCTTTGTCCACTGTGATTCTAAGTATTTTTGTTGTTGTAATTGTAATTTTTCTTTTTGGAAATCCTGTTTAGATTTTGTTACAATTAAATCATCATCCGTTAAATTATATTTATTATAGGTTGCGTTAGCTTTAGGTCCACCCCCTTGACCAAACAGGTAGAATAGTTTTTGGTATACTGTTAAATTTTTATTTTCTTGAGCCATTTTAGTTTAATATTCTATTATAAATATCATTAACAAATGTAATTGACACATTTATTAATGTGAAGGTTACGTTAAACATAATCACAATCAACATAAGCTAAATGATTACCACTATCTAAGTCTATCTCCCAAACATAATTAGTGGTATTATCGTAAGGACCAAAACAAGGGTTTTGTTCGATTACCGTTTTTCTTCTTTCTGTCATACCACTAGGTACTTTTGGTGGTGTGTTAAATGTGTTGTAAACTGGCCCACTACCCGCTCTACGATTTGGTTTTCCTTTAAAAGGACTTTGTGATGTTATCTTGTTTGACATAATTTTATTTTCTAAACCCCCTCATACCACCAAAAATCCACATATTCTCTTTGAACTGTTCAGTGGTTACGTTATTTTTTGTGTTTTTATCAGTGTAAAAACTAGAACCAACAACTTCTTTAAGTGCGTCACTATCTTTAGTGTCAGTTGTCTCGACAGACCAACTATTAATCATAGCTTTAGCTTGTCCTTTTGATTTTTCTAAATCTTTAAATGAGGTGGAACCAACAAAACAACACATGGCTATAGACATTAAAAGGTCATCGTGATAACCTTTCATATGGTCTGCTCTACCACCAATAAAAACAAATGTCTCTATCTCCATTAGTGCTCTTTTAGAACGAATTTTAAAAGAATCCATCCTAATAGATTCTTCTAGTTTTGATACTATTGTGTTTCTGTTTTTTTGGAAATTTAAACCAGGTAGTTTACCCCTATCCATATATTTCTGTAAAGCTTTATTGTTCTCAACAGAATCAATACCGACAGTCACATCATAATAAAGGTTTCTTTTTGGGTATCCTAACTCTATTAACTTAAGAACAACCGAAGCTCCCCAACCACCTGTAATATCTACCACAATAAAAGCGTTGTAAGAATCACCATAATATTTACATATTTCACCTAAAACATCGGGTGCTACTTTACCGTGATACTCAGCAACTTGGTTACCTGTTGTGAAATCCCATATCACAAGGCCGGCAAAATCATCAGAAGAACCTGAAGATGGGTCAGCGGATAAAATATATTGATGGTCCTTAATAGGGTCTTCCCATATCCACATATTAGCATCAATCCATTCTTTTCTTATAGGGTCTTTAACATTATCACGACTTTGTCTGTTTTTATATTTATCATCAATAACATTATCACCTGAACCAACAAACGAACAAAGTAACTCTTGAGCAATTGACCTAGCATTGTGGTTAAGTTGTGCACACATACCATCAAACCAACCAGATGTGGGTTGAAACCCTTTCTCAATCATATCATCCCAAGTTTCTTCAGGTACAGTACACTTTTCATTAGTATAATGGTTTACATCACCACTAGCTGGGTCAAATATCGATTCAACAACATCACCAGTTTTTTCATCTAACAAATTCCAAGTCATACCATGAGGAAATTGTTCGTTTTTGTTTCTACCATTATACCTAGGGTCTTCATACCACTTCATAGAAACAATATTAAAATTATTTCTACCCCTTTCCGCATTGACGTAGGCTTTATGGTATAATGGGTCGTGACCATTAGGTGTTGAAATAAGTATTGACCTACCACCTGTTGATAATGATGGTTGAGCAGCTGTATAGAATTCTTCACCTTTATTACCTTCAATAAAAGCCGCCTCATCCACAACAATGACTGATGGGGTGTAACCCCTTAACGCATCTTTTGAAGAAGCTACCGCTTTCACCTCAGAACCATTCCATAATTTATAGTGTGAACTAGAATTTTTCTCAGGGTCAAACCATGACTCTGAGTTTGGCGGTCTATAGACATCCATCCAAGATGGTAGTTGTGCGGTAAAATCTCTAATCTTTTTTAAAAATTCTTTTGCAGTTTCTTGTTTGTTTGCTGCAATAAGTACTTTTTGAGTACTCTTGTTGGATGCTAAAGCGGTTAATATAGATAAATAAGCCGCCGTAGTTGTTGATATACCCGCTTGACGTGGTTTCATGACTATATTATGGTCATTAACACGATAAGCGTCAACTAATTCCTTTTGTCTAGGAAATAGTTTAAATGGGACAAAACCTCCCTGTGTCCTATCTTCAGTTTCAAGGTAAGACTCAATCGCATATATAGGGTCTTTCATACATTTCCCTATTTCATACAACATTTGTGCTTTAGTAATACTCATACATATAAATATCGTTGGGCAAGAAAAAACCCACCATAGTAGCGAACTTTAGTGGGTTTCGTAGTCCGTAGACTATAACAGTCCTAATCTGTTATTTCTTATTTAGGATTGAACCTAGATGTCTAACTAGTTCCATATCTCCAGCGTCTAAAGCCGAATCAATCTCTAATTCAATATCTCTTTTTGACATTCTTTCGTAGTCAGGTTCAGATGGTTCTTCTATTTCAGGAGAAGGAGTTACTTCCCTACCTCCCTCCTCTTCAGGTGGTGTTAAAGTGTCACCCTCATCTTCTTGTTCAGGACTATCATCATAACCACCAAAAGCATCATCAGAAGATTCTTTTCTGAGTTCTTCTAAGGCCTCATCAGCTAACCTTCTAACTTTTTGTTCAGCGTTAGTACTGTTCTGAATTAAACCTTCTATAATTTGATTGTATTCTGTATCAGGTAATTCTTGTAACATATTCCAAGTTAAAGAAATTACTTCTTGATTATCTACAGGAATTTGAGACACAAACCTTTCCCAAATTTTTGTACCCAAACGAATATCATTTGTTTCAGAAGATAAATTATCTGTTTTATCTAAAACATACTTTCTTGTCTCTGCATCTTCAGGTAAACCCCAAAGTGACATTAATTCAACAACACCTTTAGATAGTTCATGTAGTAGTATTGGAAACACCATACCTTGTGCAATAATTTTTGGTTTTTGTGGGTTAGATATGTCAACCCTAACATTACCTGCGTGAATACCACTTTGACCTTCACTTTTAATAGTATTATCATCTAATAAAAAGTAGTTAGCGTCATTGGCTGCCATTAGGTTAGAGTAGTCTCTACCCAACTGAGGGTTTTCATCCCTTAATTGGTCATCTAGGTGGTGTAGATTTTGTGACTTCCTAGCTGCCCCATGCATCATAGCGTTAGTTAATCTACGTCTTTTTATTTGTGGTTTAAGTTCGTCATGTACTTTACCCTCTGGTGGTTGTCTATCACCTTTAGACATTTTTAAATTACCACGACTAATCTTACCAACCTTAACTCCAGCTTGATTTGATAGTTGTTCCATTTGTTGAGGTGACATATCACCACCAACTAACATTTGAGGTGGTAAACCTACAATCTTAGCGTCAAACTCAACAGCGTCAGCTGGTATGTTGTATTGTTTACGAATCATATCTACCGCTTTTCTTTCTAGATTTTCAGTACCAATCCTATACTCTTCCTTTGCTGCCGACATTAAAGAATTACCTAAAAGTCTTTGTACATCAGTTAATGTTACATTTCTTTTACCAGTTTTTGTTCTAATAGCGTCTGCTATATCTTGAAAAGCCTCCTGAGCTAATTGATTGGTTAATTCTTGACCTAATATATCATTATAATCGTTTTCACCACTTTCAAAACCTTGTCTTACATTATCATTCATATTTGCTTCGGATATTAAATTGTTTTGTATAGTTTCCAATAACTCAGATTTAGTCATTTTTGGGTTCTGAGTTTCTTCAAGTATATTAATAATATCTGACTCTGACAAATTAATTTTATTAAAGTTTTTAACTAAGTTTTTGAATGATTCTGTGGTGAGTATTTGACCACCTTTTTTTTCGTTTTCAGAAATACTTATGGTACCATCAGTACCTATAGTTATTTTTTCAGATTCAACACCCTTATCTAACATTTGTTGTAGAGCTTTAACATCTGAACTTTTTTTAATATCGTATTTAAGTATTTGACTTTTTTCTACTTCTTTTAAATTATCTTCTTCTTTCACAGATATACTACCATCTTCACCATAAGTCACGTCTTCGGGTTTGGCCTTTTGAATTGCTTTTGATACATCTTCAGGTTTAGATTCTTGGTCTCTATCATCGTAAGTTGTTATAGTTTTTTTCTCTAACTCATCTAACTCACTATCCTGTAAAAGATAAGGTTCTTCCTTTGTGTTTTTTTCTTTATTAGACATCTCTTGTTATTTTATTTTCTTTATATTTTAATGCTAGGTCATATTCATAAAGTTGTTCATCAACAGACTCTTTGGTGTCACCAAAATTAAATACCCTACGTTTTTCAGGTATTTCTTCATCTTCCTCTAACTTTTCCCAACCTAACGCAATAATTCCTTCTACTGCATTATAAATATCACGAACACCATCCTCCTGCACTAATTCTAAATCAAATTCATAAGTTTTTAATGTACCAACCGTTTTAACTATAGATTCATCTGGTGATAATTCTCTAGTATCTGTCATAACTGATGACTCATACCAAGTATCATCCCAATCCCATTCTACTGAATTCGAAAAGAGGAACTCAAAAATGTGTTCCCCTTTAAATGTTGTTCCTATTCTGTTGATGTAGATTAGATACATTAAATAAGTTTATTAAATCTCTTAATAGCTTCATTCATGTTTTCATCATCACCTAAACCTTTTAACATATCAGGGTTTAATTCAGTGTACTGTGGGTCTTCATCACCATCCGTAGGCATTCCCATACCAGACATATCACCAAACAATTTGTTAAGGTCCATTATTTGTTGTTGTATTTTTTGTACCTTATCATAATCATCTTGTGTTAAAAGACTTTCACCACAATCAGGACATGGTTTATCTATATGTTGTTCATAATCAACACTATCAATTGTATCATCTTTATAGTCACAATCAGGGCCATCACATTTGAGTCCTGATATGTTTGCCATCATTGGCGTTTTAAATGGGTTATTATTCATAATTTCTTTTTTTTTATTCGAACTCTATATCGTTATCGTTATCCAACCACGGTGGTTTACCCATACCGTCTTGCCAAGGTCTAGGACTACCATCGGGTAATGTTTCAGGGTTGTGTGTACCACTATCATCAGCCGCTTTAGGTCCTGGTAATGCATCAGGGTCATTAGGGTCTATTGATGGTGGTGCCGTAAATGGTCTTCTTGATGGTCTATCTTTTCCCGGTGTCTTTTCGGGTGTACCGGGTTTTGTATCAGGTTGGCTTGGTTCCTTTTCAGGTGCTCTTTGTGGTGCTGGACTCATTTCAATACTTTCTTCCATATCTAATTTTTGTTTTTCTTTTTTAGTTAAATCTTCACCAAAAATTTCGATAAAATCCTCCACACTGTCAAGCGGCTCACCTGTAAACTTATTACCCCTCATCTCACCAACTTCAATATCACCTACTGAATTTATTCTAGCGACAAGTAATTTTGCGTCACCATCAACAATATCTAAATAAATTAAACTTTCTTCAGGGTCTTCAGATGTTGCCTTTTCTCTTAGTTCAACATCCATCCCATATCTTCTAACAACAGTTTCAACGTCCTCATAAGCTTTTTCTTGTTCGTAAGTTTCCATTTGGTCGTTTAAGTGGTCTTCAGTCATATAATCACCTTCTCCCATAAATTCAGTGTCATAAGGTAATTTATGTTTTGCCCATTTTTCAACAGGGTCTAAATCATAACCTGGTGCCGCTGGTTTATTATAATGGGTAGAAATATCTTTACTAGCCTGTCTCATAGCTCTAGAACTATTTGACCTGTTATATTTTTTTGTATTAGGTCCATAAAGAGCATCCATTTCTTCAGGTCCCATATCTTCTTCAATATCTAATAATAGTTTATCTTCAACATTTTTGTCATCAGGGTCAGCAACTTTATCATCTTCATCACCACCTATTTCAGTATCCTCTCCTTTATCCTCTGATTCATAAGCCGCTCTGTTTGGGTTATAGTTACCTTCTTCTCCTGCTTCCTCTTCACCTGAGTTTCCTTGTACAACGGTAGTTTCATCCATATAGGAATCATAATCATTAGATGG
>Ga0257114_1002144_pt1 | contig 13412 bp, 13 predicted proteins | sample SI112_10mmetaG_FD_190149 | JGI IMG/M metagenome (GOLD analysis project Ga0257114, IMG submission 190149) | Marine microbial communities from Saanich Inlet, British Columbia, Canada - SI112_10m | ecosystem: Environmental > Aquatic > Marine > Inlet | place: Canada: British Columbia | collected...
AGATTCTTCTATTAACCAACTGATCGTCAGCCAATAAAGCAATTTTATCTCCATATTTTTCTTTTATTATAGATTCGTAATCTGTTATATCTTTTTTAACTATTAGCTCTTCTTTCCTTTTTTCATCTTCTTTGCTTAACTTTGGAAAGAAGATTGTAAATTCGGTATATTCTCCTAGTTTGAAATTGCAAACTATTTTACCATCAAAAGCAGTTACTACTCTTCTACAAAATGGCAGACCTAATCCTGTGCCTTCGGCTTTGCCACTTGTCATAAATGATTCAAAAATAGACTCTAATTTATATTCAGGAATACCAGGGCCAGTATCACGAAAATAGAGATAATTAAAGTAAGTGGTAAATTCATATTAATCTTCACGGAGAATATGATTTTACCAAAATTGATATTGCTGATTCAAATTTTAACTTAGAACAGCTTTTAAAGTTTAAGGTAGGTATATTAGCTAAAGATAATAAAAATAGGCTTCTCAAAATTTGGTGAGTGATTAGGTTCTTTTAGATAGTTCTACCCAATAACTCAAAGCAGAAACTATACTTTTTATTAATTTACACTAAATGACTCACCACAACCACATCTGGCTTTTTCATTAGGATTTACAAAATCGAAACCTTCTTCAAGATCTGTTTTTTTATAGATCATTTCACTGCCAATTAAAAACATAGAGACTTTTGGGTCAATGAATATTAAAATATCGTCAAATTTTGCTAGATCATCAAACTTGGTAATATTTTTGTCTAAAATTGCATATTCAATAACATAGGATAGGCCAGAACAGCCACGAGTACGGACAGAAACTCTAATTCCAAGGCAATTATCTTTTTTATTTTGAAGTAACTTTTTGACTTGAATTAGAGCATTATTAGATATTGTCAGATAATCAATTACTGGGTTTGAAATATCTAAATCAGACATATTAATTATTCAGAATTTTCTATTAGACCTTCATCATTATCGGATTTATTTTCATAATCTTCAATGGCTGCTTTAATTGCATCTTCAGCTAATACGGAGCAGTGAATTTTTACAGGAGGTAGAGATAATTCTTCTGAAATTTCCTTATTAGTGATTTTACGAATTTCGGATAATTTTTTACCAATTACCCACTCAGTAACATAAGAGCTAGAGGCAATTGCTGAACCGCAACCAAAAGTTTTAAATTTAGCATCTTTAATGGTTTTGTCAGTTTCATCAATTTCAATTTGCAATTTCATAACATCGCCACAAGCAGGAGCACCGACAAGGCCAGTTCCAACATTTTTCTTTTTCTTATCTAAAGATCCAACATTTCTTGGATTTTCATAATGATCTAAGACATTATCTGAATAGGACATGATTTAACAATAAATTAATATTTAGTAATATTATATCAGATATTGTGATCAATAGTCAACAAATTTAGGAAATTATTATATTATGGGTCTGTCTATAGTTCTAATTTTTTTAAAAATTGGAAAATATTCTTATATTTTTTTAAATTTTTATTTCTTGTTACAATATTTAGGGACAATATCTTTGTAAGAATGTAATTTTCCTATTATTTTATTGATATTATCATATTTATTGCTGGCAATATTATCATATTTTAATAATTCTACCTGATCTGAAGTTAAAAGATAAATCTTAAAAAAATTAAGGAATTTTGCTTGTAATTTGGCAATGGGAAAGGGTAAATTTAACAAAAATCTTTTTTTATTGATAGTTTTTAGGATAAATTGCATTAAATTTCTAAAATTTACTATATCATTTCCTGCGGCTTCAAAAATTTTATTTTGATATTTTCTATTATTTTCTATTAAAAATATTATGAATTTATTTAAATCTTTAACATAAATTGGAGAAAATTTGCTGTTTCCATCACCAATTATTGGTAAAAATGGTGATATTTTGGCCATTCTTGCAAATTGATTGAAAAAATTATCTTTTTTCCCAAAAATGATGGAGGGTTTTATAATATTGTAATTTTTACAATTTTCAATAATTTTCTTCTCACCATTTAATTTGCTTTTAGCATAGATAGAAGTTTTGGCAGAATTTTCAATAGCAAGGGCTGAAATATGAATAAAATGTTGTTTGTTAGAGATAGTTTTGGATAATAATTCTGGTAATTTATGATGAAATTTATCAAAATCATTTTTCTTTTCTTCAAATAATTTTCCAATTAAATTTATTATAATATCATAATCTTTAATAAGATTTTCTAATTTATTTTGGTCAAAAATATCAATATTTATAATTTTAAGGTTTTTATGATTGGAGATATTTTGAATAGCATTTTTTTTATTGCGACAAATGATTGATATTTTGTAATTTTCTTGAAGTAAGTAATTGCTAAGATCTGAACCAACAAATCCCGAACCTCCAAATAATAATATATTTTTAGTCATATTTTATTAAATTACTTAAATTTTATTTAAAAATTCATCTATCCATTTTTCGGAGTTTCGGCCATTATTTTTAATTGCTTCTCTCATTAAGATTCTCTGATTTTCATTAGCAGATAAAAGTGTTTTTAATTTGCCAATTTTATCAAGATCTATATCACTTACAACTGAGATATCTTCATGTTTTAATAGGAAATAATCTTTGGCATTATGTAATTTATTGATTAATTTAAATTCATATTCATTTAAATTAAAAATTGATTTATAATAATCATGCAACATTGAATCTGCCAAAAATATACTAGTTGTAATATCTTCATGAAAGGTTTTTTGGATATAATTATCAATAATGTCTTTTTCACTATCAATTGAGAAAATTACAATGCAATTTTTTTTAGCAATGCGATTAAGGAAATCATCCAAAATTGGGGCAATAGCATAATTATTAATAATATCCATGGATTTATCAATAGCAATAATGGTTGGAGAGCCATCTAATGATATTTCTATTTTATGTAATAGATAAGTTACAATTGGAATTAGAAGTGCCTTTTTTTGGATAATTTTAGCAAAGGAAAAACAATTAATAAGATTTGTGGCTAGGTTATTTTCTTCCTCATGATCAAAAATAAAGGAATAATGACCATTTGAATGCCAAATTGATAATTTTTGATAAATATTTGGTGCAATATCTTTAAATAAAATTACCGCTTCTGATAATTTTTCTATATTTTTATCTAAAATTTCTTCAACAACTTTACCTATTTTTCGCCTTTCTTCTTTTGGAATATTATCAGAATAATTGATTAAATAATTAAACCATTTTTCCAGAAATATCTTATTTTCAGCATTATTTTCTAATTTTAGTGGATTAATGCGTAATAATTCAGGATTATTAAGATTATTAGTAGGGTAAAAATAATTACCATTCATGGCTCTGATAAAAATTTCAGATTCGGGATGGGAATTAAAATAAAATAATTTATTATTGATTTTCTTAGTTTCTGAAAGCAGAAAATTCATGATGGCTGCTTTACCAGAATGATTTGGACCAATTATAACAGTATGTCCACGATCCTTATGATGAAAATTGAAAAAATATGGCGTGCCAATAATTGTTCTAAAAATAGTGATTGCATTTCCCCAATGATTATTAGTCATTGATCCTGCAGGAAAATTATGTAAGGAAGCAAAACCACCAAATTTACTGGATGAAATGACATTTTTTCTAACTAATAATTTAAAATTAGCGGGTAATTGTGACCAAAAACAATGTTCTAAATATAATTCTTCCCTAATAACAGATAATCCTAACTTTTGTAAGCAGGATAGGGCGGTTTTTATATCTCTTTTTAACTCTAAATTTGTGTCATTAATTAAGGTAATAGTAATTTGTTGATCAGCAAAATCTACATCTCTTTTATTATCACTGATAATTTCATCAGATAATCCAGAAAGATATTTAATATCCTCATCCTGACTAACTTCTAAAACATAATTTTGATAATTAATTTTTGCTAAAGCCTTACTACGATCAGTAAATCTTAAAGATTGGGTAATGATAAATTCTTGAGGTAATTGTAAAAATTTATCAAGAGATTCTATTGATAATTCATTATATTCCTTAACTGAAAAAATTGCACCAAAATGCTCCTTCTCATCAATCATCACTTCCATTTCCCTATTGCCAAAGGCCATTTTGCAATTAGTAAGATCCTGATCTAGGGAATTGACTTTTAATTCATGTTTCTCATCAATAAAATTGATAATTTTAGATAAAAAAGACATTGGGGCTGAATAATAAATATCATTTTCCTTATAGATTGATAATTTTTCAATTCCAAAATCTGTCATATCTTGCATAATATTTGCGACAGTTTCATTTAATTTGTTAAATTGCTTATCTAAATGAGAAATATGATATTTATGTGTCCTCTTGCTAGAAAAAGAGCGAAATAATGATAGAATATTTTTATTAAAGGCATCTTGACCCGAAATAATAATAGTGAGATATAATTCATTTATATATTGATCACTCCAATTATTATTTTTATTCCAACTTTGATTAATTAAATCAGCACCATGATTATTATATTCACCCTTTGGTAAAATATTTTTTTTACTTCTAATAGTATGAAGCCAAATAGCATAATTACTATCTTCAATCCTATTAAAAATAACTTCTCTTAATATATCTCTAAGATTTGTTGTTTCACTTTCAGTAAATTCATTATTAAAACCGGTGATTTTTAAAATTTGCATTAATTCACCATTTTTAGTGATGATAGCATCTTGATTATAATAGGAAAAAGCGGTTACTAAATCCTTATGAGGATTTTTAAGATTGACTTTGTCATTTGAGGTATCTTTAATTTTTTTGGCATGTCTTAATTCAGACTTTTTCATTTTTATTGATCATATCTTCTATTAACCTCACCTAAATATAATTGTCTTGGTCTTGATATTTTAAAATTGGCATCAGTTAATGATTCATTTAATTGAGAAACCCAACCAGATACTCTAGAAATTGCAAAAATTACAGTAAAGAAATTATTTGGAATACCAAGAGCTTTGTAAATAATGCCTGAATAAAAATCAACATTAGGGAATAATTTTCTTTCAATGAAATAGGAATCATTTAAAGCAATTTTTTCTAATTCAGCCGCAATTTGTAATAATTGATTATTTTCATCATGAAATTCTTTTAAAATTTCATCACAGGATTTTTTTAATACTTTAGCTCTTGGATCATAATTTTTATAAACCCTATGACCAAAACCCATCAATCTAAATGGATCGTTTTTATCTTTAGCTTTGGCAATAAATTTGGGAATATTATCGACAGAGCCAATTTTTTCTAGCATATTTAAAACAGCCTCATTAGCACCGCCATGAGAAGGACCCCATAATGATGCAATGCCAGCACTAATAGCAGAAAAAGGATCAGTGGCCGAAGATGCAGCAATTCTTACCGTTGAAGTTGAAGCATTTTGCTCATGGTCAGCATGTAAAATAAGAATTTTATTCATTGCTTCAATAGCAATTTTATTAGCCTTATATGGTTGATCTTTTTTAGCGAAAAACATATATAGAATATTTTCGATAAAATTTAAATTAGGATCAGGCTGTATAAAATCTTCATTAATAGAGTTTTTATAGGCAAAAGCGGCAAGGGTAGGGAGTTTAGCAATAATTTTACAAGAAACATCAAATCTTTCTTCTTCAGATAATTGCTTGGTTGAATTATGGTAAAAACCAGTAATTAAATTATTAGAGGCTCCTAAAATTGCCATTGGGTGGGTATTTTGAGGAAAAGATTGATAAAAATTATAGAATGATTCATTAATAGCAGAATTTTCAACCATTTTTTTTGAGAAATCTTGATATTCTTGATCATTTGGTAATTCACCTTTTAATAATAAATAGCAAATTTCAAGATAATTGCTTTTTTCTGCCAATTCTTCAATGCCATAACCTCTATATCTTAAAATACCTTTTTCACCATCAATATAGGTAATTTTTGATTCACACGAAGAGGTAGACATAAAACCAGGATCAAAAGTAAAAACACCAACTTCTTTTAATAATTTTGAGATATCAAGAACATCCTGACCAATAGTAGCTTCCTTATAGGGTAAATTAATGATTTTGCCATTTGGTAATTTTAAGGTTCCTTGCTTTTGAATGTCGCTCATTGAATTATTGAATTTAAAATTATAATTTTTACTCATTGGTAATTTCTGTTATTTTAGCGTAATTTATCAACAGTAAATTTGCAAGTCTATTTCAAAATTTCTGCTGGATTAGTTTTACTGGCTTTTAATGCAGGATAAATAGTTGCTATAAAGGATATTAAAATTGACATCATCACAATTATAATAACATCTGAAATAAAAACTTTTGAAGGTAAATGTGATAAAAAATAAATAGTTGGGTCAAATAGGCTACTATCAGTCATATTATCGAGCCATTCTTTGATGGAATTAATATTGTTAGAAAATAAAACCCCAATTATTAAACCTAAAATTGTTCCAATAAATCCAATAATTCCTCCGGAAATTAGAAAAATTTTGATAATATTAGATTGAGACATCCCCATTACTCTAAGACAAGCAATGTTTTTTTTCTTATCATTTACTAGCATAATTAGGCTAGAAATAATATTAAAAGCAGCAACCAAAATGATTAGGGTTAAAATTAAAAACATTACTGTTCTTTCAATTTTAAGAGCATCAATGAATGAACGATTTGCCTCTTGCCAATCATTAATATTTAATGTTGCAATATCATTTCTTAAAATCTGATAAATATCATATTTTATATCGGAAAGTAAATTTAAATCAGAAGAGAATATTTCAATATGAGAAGCCGAATTTTTATATTTGAAATGAATTTGAGCTGCTTCTAAAGGCATGAAAATCATGGTTAGATCATATTCATAAAGACCAGTTTGAAAAATGCCAGAAATTTCATAGCTTTTAATTCTTGGAATATTTCCTAATATGGTTTTATTGGTTGTGGCAGAAATTATTTTTACCTTATCGCCAATATTTAAATTAAGATTTTGGGCTAAATTACTACCCATGATAATTTTATTTTTATCTTGATCGGAATAGAATTTTCCAGCAATTAGATTATTTTTAATTAAATCCTTATTTTGTAAATCATCTTGCTTTATCCCCCTTGCTATCCCACCAAATGATCCATTATTACTATTAAACATCACTTGGCTTTCAACCATTGGATTCACTGATTTTACATATTCATTTTTTGCTATTTCATTAATAATTTGGGAATAATTTTTAATACCAGATTTTTGATAGGATTGAATGGTAATATGAGAATTGACACCCAAAATACGGCCAACTAACTCATGGTGAAAACCATTCATGACTGACATAACAATGATTAAGGTGGCAACTCCGATAATAATGCCAATGAAGGAAAATAAGGTTATTACCGAAATAAAACCCTCCTTCCTTTTTGATTTTAAATAACGAAAAGCAATTAAAAATTCTAATTTACTCATTGAGATTATTTATTTGATCATCTAATGAAATTGGATAATCGCCAGTAAAACAAGCATCGCAATATTGTGGATCGGCATTTCTTTTTGCTTCTCCAATTGCTCGATATAGCCCATCTTCAGAAATATATTCAACTAAATCAGCCTGAACTTCTTTGGCAATTTCTTCCTTTGTTAATTTATTAGCAATTAGGCTTTCCTTATCCGGAGTATCAATACCATAAAAGCAAGAACCTGTTGTTGGTGGGCTAGCAATTAAAAGATAAACTTCTTTAGCTCCAGCATCTCGCATCATTTTGACAATTTTTTTAGAAGTTGTACCTCTAACGATAGAATCATCAATTAAAATAACTCTCTTGCCAGCAATCAAATTTCTATTAGCATTATGTTTTAATTTAACTCCAAAATGACGAATTTTATCAGTTGGCTCAATAAAGGTTCTGCCAACATAATGATTACGGATAATGCCTAATTCAAAAGGAATTTGTGATTGCTTAGAATAGCCAATTGCAGCAGAAACGCCAGAATCTGGTACTGGAACCACTAAATCACCATCAATTTTAATTTCTTTAGCTAATTCAATACCAATATTTTTTCTGACATCATAAACATTTTTACCTTCAATAAAACTATCTGGTCTGGCAAAATAGATATATTCAAAAACACAAAATTTTGAAGGAGCTTTTTTAAATGGAAATTCGCTATGAATAGAATTTTTATCAATAATTACCATTTCCCCCTTTTGAATATCTCTAATTCTTTGACCATCGATAATATCTAGGGCACAGCTTTCACTTGCAACTATATAAGAATCTTCCAATTTGCCAAGAACTAATGGCCTAACACCATGAATATCTCTTACAGCAATAATTTGATCTTTTAGCATAATAACCAAAGAAAAGGCACCTTTAATTTGGCTTAAAGCATCGATAATCCTTTCTTTTATAGTTGTTTTCTTACTTAAAGCAATAAGATGAATAATAACTTCACTATCCATTGAAGATTGGAAGATAGAACCTTTTTCAATTAGTTCCTTCTTTAAAATTTGGGCATTTGTTAAATTGCCATTATGAGCAATTGCTAAATCACCAAAGCTAAAATTAGCAAAAATTGGTTGATGATTTCTGGTATTTTTCTTACCAGCTGTAGAATATCTGACATGACCAATAGCTTGATCTCCAATTAATGTATCAACAATTTTTTGATTATTAAAATTATCAGAAACTAAACCATCTGCTAAATGAATATGAAATTCTTTACCGTCAGAAGTTACAATACCACATGATTCTTGACCTCTATGTTGCAATGCATGTAGACCTAAAGTTGTGTTGATTGCTGCATCCTTATTATTATATATGGCAAAAACACCACATTCTTCTTCTATCCTATCTGTTTTTAATGTCATTAATTCTAATTTAATTACAAAATAGCTCTAAACCATCCCCTTACTCACCAAGTAAATATTCATAAACCACAAGATTCTCCATGATTCTTTGAACATAATTACGAGTTTCAGAATAAGTTATTAATTCAATCCAATCAATGATTTTATTAATATCTTGCTCTTCTCTTGGGTCATAAAATTCCTTAACCCATCTTTTTACTGCATTTGGTCCAGCATTATAGGAGGCAATTGCCATAATTTTAGAATTGTCAAATTTCCTTAAAAGAGAATTAATATAGTAAGAACCTAATTTAATATTATATTTAGCAGATTTCTTTAATTTGCGAGGGCTATATTTAATTTTCATTTTTCTTGCTACTTCCTTTGCAGTATAAGGCATTAATTGCATGAAACCAAGTGCACCAACCGAGCTAATAGCAGCTTGAGAAAAGCCACTTTCTTGCTTAATTAAAGCATGAATCAAAGCTTTATTTTCTCCTGTAACATATTTTATTTTTTGGAATTGTTTTTTAATGAAGAAGATATTCTTTTCCGAAAGATATTTTAAAATATCATATTTTAATTTATCATCCTGAAGCTCATATAATAATTCAATAATTACTGCAATATCCCCCTTATCATTAATTTTAGAAATGAGGTTTTTGAGTAAAAATTTAGCATTTTCTCTCTGACCATCAATTGCAAAGAGTAGGGCGGTTTTAAGAGCGTTATTATCTTTTAAATTTGAGATATTGTTGTTGCTAAATATAGGGTCTTCAGGTAAAAATAAATCAGGATTACTTTCATTATAGTTTAATTTTTTATATTTTTGATAAGCAATTTGGGCATAAAAATAAGTTGGATATCTCATTGCAGTTTGGTACCAATAAATTGCTTTTTTCTTATTATCTTCAATAGCAGCTTCTGCCAGCCAATAAGCAGCACGAGAAATGCTAATAGGGTAATTTACATTTTGATAAAGATTGGTAAAATGTTCATAGGCCAGATCAGAATCATTTAAAAATCTTAAAGCAATCCATCCCGCACTCCATTCGGCATCGGCATATTTGGATCCACCTTTTTTAAGACCATGATTGGAGATAATTTTATAGGATTTTTTGTAAGAGGATTTTTTATTATCCTTTAATAATTCACGACCATATAATTTGCGTAATTTCCACCATTTAAAAGGGTGAGATGATTGAGATGGTGCTTTAAGTAATAATTCCAGCACCTTCTCCTCATCCTTTCTTTTTTTAGCCCATTGTAATTTATTATAATATAATAATTCCTCAGAACGATATTTTCTTGGAATGGAAAGTAGGATCTTTCTAAGATTTTTAGGATTTTTCCTAATTTTTAAAATTGCCAAAAATAATTTTTCTTCTTCAGGAGATATTAAATCAAATAATTTTTTACCTTTAGAAAATTTATTTTGCCAAAATAATGATTTAATTTTAGCAATATGATCAGAATTATCCAAAAATTCACCATATTTTTTTAAGAATTTATCTTTTTCACTTTCTGAAAAATCATAATTGAGCCAAATATTTTTAATTCTATCTCCAATATCTAATAATATTAAATTTTGATCAAAGTTATTTTCCTTATAAAAGCGAAATTTTTGATCAGTAAGATAAATTAGAAAATTCTTATTCTGAGATTGATGGTAATCAGAATAATGTTCCTTAATTTCCTTATAATCCATATTATTATCGATAATATATTGTTCTTTTATGGCATTAATATTTTTTTGATTAAAAAAAGGATATTTTTGAGAAATAAGGTTGATTTCCTTAATATTGAATTTTTCTATCTGATCACGATAGATAATTGCGTGAAACGCTTCTTTAAAAACAGAATTCTGAATTTTACTAGAAGATTTAAGAGCTTTCTTATATTGATTTTTCTCTATATTATTGAAAATATTTTTGATTTCTTTTTTTGTTTTATTATTAAAATCAATATTCCATAATTTTTTAGAGATGGAGATATCCTCACCAAAAGCATTGAAGCTAAAAAGGAAAAAGAAAGTTACTATGAGATATTTAATATTTTGTAGCAATATTAATAAATAATTTAAATGACAAAAATATATCTTATCAGTCCAGATAAAATTAAAAATAATTTTTTTGCTAAATTGGATAAAGTCTTAGCAAGTAGGATGGTATCATTATTTCAACTCAGATTAAAACAATATAAAGATCAAGATATAATTGCAATATCTAAAAAAATAAAAAATATCTGCCATAAATATAATGTAAAATTCATTTTAAATGATCGCTTCGATTTGGCCCTTAAAATAAAGTCTGATGGCGCTCATTTAGGGAGTTCTGATGCTATTTTAAAAGAAATTATAGCAAAAAAGCCAAAAGATTTTATGATTGGTGCTAGCTGTTATGATAATAAGGATTTAATTCACCAAGCCATAGAAAATGATCTTGATTATATCTCTCTTGGTGCATTTTTCCCAACTAAAACCAAAAAAACAACAGGAAGACCAGATATAAATTTATTAAAATATTGCCAAAAAATCACTAATATTCCAATTGTAGCAATTGGCGGAATTAATGATAAAAATTGCCAAGAATTGATTAATAATAAGATAGATTATCTAGCAGTAATTTCATATATTTGGGATAATGAAGGTAGGGAGATTGAGAATATTAAGAATATCAGGAAATTATGTTTATAAAAGGATAAAGATATTTAGAAATAATGAATTTTACATATATTATTTAATATATAAAAGAAACATCATGTTTTTATTACCTTATTTTTGATAATAGAAACATTGTATAATATATATTATGTAAAATTAATATATTAGATGGGAAATGGTATAATTCATCTTAACTCACCATGTTATTTTATTTATGGCATGCAACCCCACCAAAATTCTTATTTATATTCAAGAATTGGTAAAGCAATGGCATCCAAAATTGTGGTTTTACCACAACCATTTTCTCCAACAAACACAGTTAAACCCGAGCCTCTAACCCCATTTGGGGCATTAATGTTATCAATCTCAAAACTTTTATTATTTGAGAAAATTCTAAAATTTTTTATCTCAATTTTTTTGATAAACATATTTATTTTTCATTAGTATAAGTTTATTTCTTTATTATCACCTCATTTTCTGGATCGTACTTATAGTTAGTTATTTTGCCGGCAATTATAAGCTCAATCGCATTCTCAACTACAAAAAATGGAGCTATAAACCATTCTCTTGGGGTATGTCTTTTTTTATTATTATCAAATATGTCAATATTTAGACAATCACTTCCAAAAAATGTATGTAATAAGCTCTCCAATTTCTGAGGATTGAGGTTAAAGCATTTAAAGGTAGCAACTATTTGAACATCAGACATTATATATGTCGGATCATTCTTAGCATTTTTTATTCTTTCTTCGACTGGAATTTTTGAAAATCCTATTTTATATAAATTCTCAATTGACCGAATTTTTTCATTATCACTTAAAGATTTTAGTATATAGATAAAACCAGTTTCTCGATCTTCTTTTGTGACCGGAACAAATAAATCAGATAAATTATCTTTACTTTCAGTTACTCTGCGACCATCTTTATAAAGCTCTGCTGCAAGAGATCTTAAGAGCATATTAGATTCTGTTCCATTTTCGAATATACATCTGAGCCTAGCATTGATCTTTCCATTAACCTCTTGTTTTTCTCCAACCTTATCAACTAATAACAGAACTCCTTTTAATACAAAAAATGAACCTTCTTCAATTTGCTGTTCCTTTTTAAATTTTTTAAGTATTAGTTTCTGACTCGCTAAGTCATTCTGGCAATTTTTGAATTTTACTTCAAATTTATCAAAATCTTTACATGGTTTTCTTTTTGCCACATAATCTGGCATTGAGGTAATTTTAGGAATATGCTTATTGATAAAAATATCCTCCTCTTCACTTATTAAAATTCCTAAATCATCATCCTTTAATAAATCTTTTATTGATTTTGGAGTCTTTTCTTTTTTTCTTTCAACAAGCCAAACTCATCATAATCAACTAATATTGAAATCTTATCCTTATCTGAAGCCAAAGAATTAAGTCTAGAATATAATTTATGTTCAAAAATATCACCATTTGCTGAAGGCTCTCGATTATTTTTTCTTATAAATTCATTAATTTCTAAAAATGAATTTATTAACCTTTGATTTTCATCAAGGCTATTTTGTTTTAGCTTTACTTTGAGCAAGCCTAATTCATCATCCGCAATTAGTTTTAATAAATCCTCTTTATTCATAGATTTTGATTTCTTCTTTGATTTTGAATGTAAATAATAGCCTCAGCCAATCTTCTTTCTAATGGATCACTTGAACTTAAATCAGGGTTCTTATTATTTTGTTTAACAAAATCTTTAATTTTTGGCCACAGCAACAAAGCCTCTTCATCTGTCATTTTTATTCTAGTTACCTCAATAGCATCAGAAATAAGTTTAAAAGAGAAATTCTCCCCAAAATTCAGACCACTCTTTTTAATTTTTTATGGACTATAATTTCTTTAAATTTTGATTTGGAAGATGGAAAAATATGTTAATATTTTTTCATCTATTAATTAAAAATTTAATTTAAATAAA